>Ga0163144_10004319_pt1 | contig 32052 bp, 22 predicted proteins | sample OliLak19BULKMAT1_FD_123175 | JGI IMG/M metagenome (GOLD analysis project Ga0163144, IMG submission 123175) | Freshwater microbial mat bacterial communities from Lake Vanda, McMurdo Dry Valleys, Antarctica - Oligotrophic Lake LV.19.BULKMAT1 | ecosystem: Environmental > Aquatic > Freshwater >... | reverse complement strand
TTCAGATCCGCGTGGATGGGGATCTTTCGGTGCGGGCAGGACATGAGATCGCGCATGCGGTGAAGGACGCCCTTGTCGCTTCGGCGCCGCACCGGATCACGGACGTGACCGTGCATGTGGAGCCAACCGGATAAGCGGGACGGTCTGCTCCCGTTGTCCGTTCGGTTCGCCACCCGTTTCACGTCTAAGTAAGCTAACTTGCTCCCGTGACAAAAACGCGTAAGGGTCGGTTCGACCTGTTCCAATCACCATGATCCTACCTATTCCAATCCGATGGCACGCGGCAGCCCTAGCCGCAGCTTTGATCGCCAGTGCGGCCGCTGCGCAGACGATCTCCCCCGCTCCTGCAACGTCCGCCAGCGCCGCGGCGGCCGCGCCCGTGAAACTGGAGGCATTTCAAGTCACCGGTTCCAATCTCAGGCGACTCGAGATGGAAGCCGTTCTTCCGGTGACTGTCTTCTCGGCGGAGGACATCGACATTCGCGATGCCTCGCAGCCGTCCGAGTTGCTGACCGCCCTGCCCCAAGTCACCGGCTTACCCGGTAACGAGACGGCGACATTGGGGGCGACGGCACGCGGGGACAACGCGAGCATCTCGCTCCGCGGTATCCCATCCAGCAATACGCTCATCCTCCTCAACGGCCGCCGGCTGGCGCCGCACCCGATCAGTCAGGGTGAAGGCGGGGTCCCGACGTTGTCGACCAACATCAATCAGTTGCCGAATCGCGGCCTTGATCGCATCGATATCCTGCGGGACGGCGCCTCGTCGATCTATGGCACCGATGCGGTGGCGGGCGTCGTCAACTATGTCATGCGCCGCAGCTTCAAGGGCACGGAGCTCGCGCTGCGTTATGGGCAGACGCGTTATAATGATGGCGAGGAATATCGGGCGACGCTGACGCACGGGTTGACCTTTGGGGGAACGCGAGGACGGGCGATGCTCACCGCCGATTTTTATCGGCGTGAGCCCATGTACGTGCGTGACCGCTCCTTTGCCGCGGATGCGGACAACAGCAGTCGTGCGCCGGCGCCGTGGAACGTGCCGACGAGCACGGTTTTTAATCTCCGTTCCGCCACCAGCGAGTTCGGCAATTTCTCCATGGGCACGGTCAACGCCGCGGGTACATTCGTCGCGGGCCGTACCGCGGGGATTCCGACGACGCTGGCCGCGACGTCCGGGCAGTTCTTTCTGGCGCCCAGCGACACCGGTGGGGTGCGCTTCATGACCACGACGCCGAGCCGGGCGGGTGTCACGCGGGAGTATTACTGGAACAACAATGCCTATCGGGTCATCCAGCCGAAAACGCAGCGGACGAATATTTTCGCCACTGGCGAGTTCGATTTGAACGAGCGCATCACGCTGTTTGCGGATGCCAGCCTTTATCAGGCGGAATCCGTCACCTATCGCGAACCCGATGGCATCACGGCCTCGACCGATGGGCAGATCATTGTACCCACGACAAATCCCTTCAACCCGTTTGGCACGCGCTTCTGGTCGCCGACCGGTGCGCCCAATGCCGATGGCACGCCCCGGCTCACGGGCACGCCGGCGTCGGTGTTGATCAGCAACAAGCGCCTCACCGATCTGGCGACACGTACTGACTGGGTTGATACGTCGGTTTATCGCGGCGTGCTGGGTGCCCGCGGACGGATTTTGGAGACGTGGAACTGGGAAGGCGCGCTGCTTTATTCGAAGGCGCGCGTGGTCGAGAACGAGGAAGGTCCCTCTCGCAAGAGCCTGTTGATCGCGGCGATCAATCAGACCGATCCGGCGCGGGCGTTCAATCCGTTTACCCGGACGTTTGCCGTGCAGAACGGCACCCTCGCCGTGACGGGTGATTACCAGAATCCTGAGAGTGTCCAGTCGACCTTCCGTTCATCCTTTATTCGGAACGGAATCACGAAACTCGCCAGTGCAGATTTTCGGGCTTCCGGTGATGTGTTTCCGATCTGGGGAGGCAATTCGATCGGCGGCGCCTTCGGTGGTGAGTTCCGCTACGAGACCTATGATGATTTTCGTCCGCCCTTCGCCGGCCTCAATCCTCCAGATAGCGGGCTGAATCCCGACTCGAATGACTTCCTCGGCTTCTCGCCGAATTCCGATACGCACGGCAACCGTCATGTGGCCGCCGCGTATGCGGAAACGGTGGTGCCACTGGTCGGCCGTGATTTCACCCTCCCGCTCGTTCATTCCCTGGAGGTGACCGCTGCTGCCCGCTTCGAGAGTTATACTGATTTCGGCGATACCACGAAGCCGAAGTACGGCATCAACTGGCGTCCTGTACCGTGGGTGATGGTGCGCGGTTCCTATAATGAAGGCTTCCGTGCGCCAAATCTCGCGCAGCTCTTCACCGGCACGTTGATCCGCACCGCCACGGGCAGCAACGATACGTACCGCAGCGCCGTAACCGGCCTGCCCACCGATGGTCCCTCCAATCGACGGACGATCGCTTCCGGCAATCAGAACCTGAATCCCGAGCGCTCCACGGGGAAATCGGCTGGTATCGTAATTGAAGTACCGAAGATCCGCGGGTTGTCGGTGTCGGTTGATTACTGGGAAATTCGCCGCAAGGATATCATCGCTTCCGGTGGCGGCATTCCGGACGACACCGCGGCACTCAATGCGGCGACGCAGCAGGCGCTGGCCGCAGGGCAGGGGATCGGCTCAGTCGATCTGGGCAGTGGCACCGCCGCTTACCAGGGCGACCCGTCCGTGGCGCGTTTGCCCGTGACCCAGGCTGACCGGGATTTCTTCACCGCCTATAATGCGCGACAGGTGGCGGGTAACCAGCGGGCGGTGGTGGGGGCGATCGACTTCATCCGTACGACCTACTTTAACCGGGCGCAGGAGTTTGTGAATGGGTACGACATTGACGTGAACTACCGTCTGCCGCGCCTCGCCGTCGGCGCTATTACGCTCAACACGAGTTGGACCTACCTGAACGACTATCATGCGTATAACCGGGTCGGCGCGCCGCGCACGGAGCTGCTCGAGTCCAACGCCCCGAGCGGGGCGACGCCCAAGCGCCGCGGCTCGGCGACGGTCTCGTGGACGCGCCAGCAGTGGGGTGCGGGGATTGGTTATTATTATGTCGGTCGCTACACCGACACCGGCGCGACCACCTCGCTGGCCACCTGGGATTCCCTGGGGAATCCCAGCTATATCAAGCCGGTTGCCACGAACGGAACCACCGTGTACCGGTATTTTGTCGAGGACTCGGCTTCATATAACGCTTATATCAGCTACCGGCTGAGCTCGCAGAACCGCTGGTTTAATGACACTCGAATCCGGTTCGGCATGAACAATGTGTTCGACGAAAAGCCGCCGCTGTCGAGTGACTCACGGGGTTATGAGACATCGCTCTACAACACCATGGCCCGCGGTCGTACCTATAGCCTGCAGGTGACAAAACGCCTCTAACCCTGGAAAATGCCGTTGAAGCCACAGATTCCACGGATGAGCACAGATGACCAAGGCATTATAAATTACAGTCCCGTCGGCCTTGCGGGTGAATTGCGGCTAGGTGCCTCTTCCTTAGTAATCCTCTGGATCCGCGCTCAGCTGTGTAATCTATGGTTAAAATAAACTGCTGAATTTAGGCTAACCAGAGGATTTTGGGGCGGTGGTTTGAGCAATCAAACCACCGCTTTTTTTGGCTGAAAAAAGCGTGGGTTTGTGGCGCGTGGGCGGCAAAGTCCTTCGTTTCCGGCGCCCCTCATCATACCCCAGTGAATTGGTTTGGGTCCGCGCGGGCTAATTGCCGGTTGCACCGGACCTTCTTCCGCGGGTGATGACGGGCTTTGCGGTTTACATGCCTCGAGGCTGCATCAGGTTGGCCATGATGAAAAAACGCAACCCAGCCACTCCCCTGGCCGAGAACAAACATCTACTGCGTTGGGTCGAGAAGATGACCGACCTGTGTAAACCGGATGCGGTTCACTGGGTGGATGGTTCGAAGGAGGAGTATGATGCGCTGTGTGCGCAGATGGTGGCGGGTGGCACCTTCATTAAACTGAACCGGAAACTCTGGCCCGGGTGTTATCTGGCGCGGTCCGATGCCAGCGATGTGGCCCGCGTGGAGGATCGCACGTATATTTGCGCGTTGTCGAAGGAAGCGGCGGGGCCGACGAATAACTGGGTCGATCCCTTTGCGATGCGGAAGACCCTGAAGAGCGTCTTCAACGGTTGTATGACCGGCCGCACGATGTACGTGCTGCCGTTCAGCATGGGCCCGGTTGGTTCGCCCATGTCGCAGATCGGGGTGCAGTTGACGGATTCGCCTTACGTGGTCGTGAACATGCGCATCATGGCGCGGATCGGCAAAAAGGTGTTCGAGCTGATCGACAAGGATTTCAAGCGCGTGGTACCGTGTATCCATTCGGTGGGAGCGCCGCTGAAGAACGGCCGGAAGGACGTGCCTTGGCCGTGTAATCAGGAGAAGTATATTGTGCATTTCCCGGAGACGCGCGAAATCTGGAGCTACGGATCCGGCTATGGCGGCAATGCCTTGCTTGGGAAAAAATGTTTTGCCCTCCGGATCGCCTCAGCGATGGCGCGCGATGAAGGTTGGATGGCGGAGCACATGCTGATTTTGGGCGTCGAGAATCCGGAAGGAAAGAAGACCTATGTGGCGGCGGCTTTTCCGAGTGCATGCGGCAAGACGAATTTTGCCATGCTTATTCCGCCCCCGCATTTTCAGCAGCAAGGTTGGAAGGTGTGGACGGTCGGAGACGATATCGCGTGGATCAAACCGGATGCGACTGGCCGGCTGCGCGCGATTAATCCGGAGGCGGGCTTTTTCGGAGTCGCTCCGGGTACGAGCACGACCACAAACCCGAATGCGATGGCTTCGCTCGCGAAGAATACAATCTTCACGAATGTGGCCCTTACCGATCAAGGTGGAGTTTGGTGGGAAGGCATGACGGAAGAACCGCCGGCCCACGCGATCGACTGGAAAGGCCGGGACTGGACACCGGAAATTAGTCGTGCGAGCGGAGCCACCGCGGCGCATCCCAACTCGCGTTTCACGGCGCCCGCCAAACAGTGTCCCACGATTGATCCGGATTGGGAAAAGCCGGAGGGCGTGCCGATCAGTGCCTTCATTTTTGGTGGTCGCCGCGCGACGACGATGCCGTTGGTTTATCAGGCCTTCAACTGGTCGAGCGGTGTGTATGTGGGCGCCACGATGGGTTCGGAAATGACGGCGGCCGCAGCCGGCACGATCGGTAAAGTCCGCCGCGACCCGATGGCGATGTTACCCTTTTGTGGATACAACATGGGGGATTACTTCCGCCACTGGATCAGCATGCAGCGGAAACTGACCGAGACGCCGCGGATTTTCCATGTGAACTGGTTCCGCAAGGATAAGGCCGGGAAGTTCATGTGGCCCGGTTTTTCGGAGAACATGCGCGTCTTGAAGTGGATCGTGGACCGGGTCCGCGCGGGCGGTCGCGCCAAGGAGACGCCGATCGGCTGGGTGCCGCGGTATAAAGACATCGATTGGACCGGGCTGGATTTTTCCGAAGAGAAATTTGACGAGCTGCAAACGTTTGACCGGGAAGCGTGGCGGGCCGAGGTCCTTGGCCACGAGGAACTCTTCATCGATCTTCATGCTCATTTGCCAAAAGAAATGGTTTACGAGCGGGAACTGCTGATTTGCCGCATGTGAGGCGTGCGGCTCCGCTGGTCCGCCTGTCGGGAAAACCCGTGGCAGACGCGGAGTATCTTCGCCTTGGATGCGGGTTCGGCCTGCGGCGGGGCACGGGAAACTGCAGATAACTTCAAACTGAGGGTGGTGCGTGCCGATAGGGTTTTATGCCCGCCGCACCCGCCATTCGCATACCGTATCCCCGGGAAAAACTCCTGCAAATTGCCCGCGGTTTGCCCGCTGATCTTCAGGTGCTCGCGGCCGTGGGCGAAATGTTGCAGGACGTTAATAGCGAACTGGATGAGATTTCGGCTTTGCTCCGCCGGGATCTGGCGCTGGCCGCGCGGATCGTGCGGATCAGCAATAGCGCAATCTATGCGTCGGGCAGCCGGATTGGGTCGGTGGAAGAGGCCGTGAATCGGGTAGGGTTTAGTGAGATCTTGAAGCTTATTGGTACAGCAAGCGCCGCTCGATTTGCGGAAAAATCTTTAGATTATTACGGCGTTGGGGCGCTGGCCCTCCGGGATAATATGCTCTACTGCGCATTGGCGGCGGAAGCGCTGGCGCGACTTTGCGGGGTCGATGCGCGTACCGCTTACACCGCCGGTTTGGTACGGCCCCTTGGAATGATCGTGCTCGACCGCGCGGGACGCTCATTCCTCAAATCGGAGCAGGGTTTCGCCATGTCGGGGTGGTCGACGTATTCAGCTTGGGAGGACGCGAATTTTGGGATTAATAACGATGCTGTTACCGCCTTGATCATCGCGGAGTGGCGTTTCCCGGTAGAGATGGCAGACGCGATCCGTGGGCACCACCTCAGGCAGGTCGCGGATTTGTCGCGCCCACTTTCGTGTGTGCTGAATTTGACCAACGCTCTGGCCCACCGAAGGGAGCGAGCCTTGCCGGGCGAAGTCCCCTCGTGGGAGATTACCGAAAGGAAATTGGCCGGCGCGCACATGTCGGTCGAGCAACTCGAACAGGTGGCAGAGGCCACCGAAATCACGTTCGCGGCGGCCGTGATGGCACTCACGCTGTAACGCCGATCAACGCCGGTAGTTGCGGACTGAGCGGCCGGCCGGGCCGGCTTCAGGGCCTCGCTGCTTGTGTCGATAAGCGAATCCATGATGCTCGCATCCCCTATTTGTCGACTCACAGTTACGCGAGAGATCATCCTCGCCCAGGCCCGCGCGTTGCCGGCTTCGCCACAGGTTCTGGCCGGACTTTGTGAACTCCTCCAGGATATCAACACGGGGCTGAGTCAGATCTCAGCGGAGATCCGATTGGAAGCGGCTCTGGCGGCGCGCGTCATTCGGATCAGTAACAGCCCCGTCTTCGGTCCGGGACGTCGCATTGGTTCCGTCGACGAGGCGGTCAACCGGGTTGGTTTTGGGGAAGTGCTTCGTCTGGCGGGGGCTGCGACGGTGTCAGGCTTGGTGGATCGCTCCCTGAGTTGCTATGCCATCCCGGCTGAGCGTTTGCGGCATGCACTGTTGTTCCATGCCTTGGCCAGTGAGGCGTTGGCCAAGGCCGCTTCGATTGATCCCCGGATGGCCTACACCGCCGGGCTTCTCCGTGCCATCGGGATGATGGTGCTCGACCGGGAAGGTCGCTCGAAAATGGATGCATCGAGCGCTTTTGATCTGAGGAAGTTTGAGCGTTATACGGGGTGGGAAGCGCTTCGGTTTGGCATCATGTCGACCGAGGTCACCACCGTGATTCTGAATGAGTGGCGGTTTCCAGCGGCGATCGTGGATGCCCTGCAGGCCCATCTGCTGATGGATGAAGCGAATTATCAAAACCGATTCGCGTGCGTATTGAATCTCGCCGGCGCCATCGTGGTGGAATACGGGCTGGCACTGTCAGGCGAGGCCGCGTGCTGGAAATTTTCGGAAGAAAAATGTACGGCGGCCGGGATCACATTGGAGCAGTTTCAGGCGGCCAGCGCGGAGGCATTCTCGGAGTTCGAGAAACAGCGCAGCGCACTGTAAACGTTGATCGGTCCGCGATTGCGGCAGCCGCCGCGCTCGCTCAGGAGAATCGTCCGTTTCGGGGCTGAGCTTCTTCGCGATGCCGAGACTAGGGATGGGGCCTATCCTTCGCGAAAACCGACCAGAACTCCGCGCGGATAGGGCTGTCGGAAGGAACGTGCACCTCCGTTTTCCCTTACTTCTTCTCGTGCTATTTGCCGGCGTGCCCCCGGTGTCGGCAAGTAACCAGAGCCTGATCGAGCAGGCCGTAGAAGACTGGCTGGGAGAACGAGATCATTGGGCTTTCACCCAGCGCGCGGTCGAGTACGCCAATGGTCAGCCGCGCGAGCGCCTGGAGCGCTATGATCCATCGTTGCCGGGTAATCGTCGGTGGACCCTCCTCGCGATCGATGGCCACACTCCGACCCAGGCGCAGCACGAAGCGTGGGCGCACAAGAAGTTCCGCAGGAAGCCCCGCCGGATCGACACGCCAATCGGAGATTTCTTCGACTTCAAGGCAGCCGGGAAACTCGGAGAATCGTCCACGGCGGTGCGCTATGAGGTTCCCTTGCGGGGGGATAAGAACTGGCTTTTCCAGGCAGACAAGGTTCGCGTCGTGGTCACGATCAACAAGCAGACCCGCGCCTTGGAACATCTCACCGCCAATGTGCGGGAGCCCGTGAAAGTTCTCCTGGGTCTGGCTCGTATCACTGACGGCGCGGTGGATGTCAGCTTTCTCAATTTCGATGAAGATGCGCTTCCTGGTCCTGAAACCACGGAGCCGACTGGCACCGCGAGTATGACGGTGTCGCGCTTTGGCGAACGCGCGGAGTTTACGTGGAGCGATTTCAAGCGCGTCAGCCCCGCCGCAGTTGCCTCGGTCAAACCACCGCGATCCGGCTGATCACGCAATCGCGAACAGGGAAACACCAAGCTGCTTGCGACGGCGATAACGAGGTGGAAGAGTGGTCGCTCGGAAAATCTCCCACCACATGCGCGCCGCCGTCCTTCTCTTTTTTTCCTTCCTGTTCACCGGGCGTCTTCTGCCGGCGTCCGGAGTCGACGTTCCCGCCAACGTGTCGGTCCGGCCGGCGACCCCGGAGGAGTCGGCCCTGCTGCTAAACGTCTTGCATAAGACAGCCGATGATTTGGCTCGCTGGGCTTACATCGAACACCGGGTGGTGAAGACGGAAAAAGGAAAGGTCAAATCGCAGCAGGTCGTGCGGTACGATCCGTCGCTGCCCTACGCCGAACAGTGGACGCCGATCGAGATCGACGGCAGGGAGCCGGGCGCCCGCGATCGCTCGCGCTTTCGCCGGCGCGGAGAAGAGGCGGATCCCGCCAGCCCGAAGGTGCGGAACAATCGCCGGGCGCGCCCTGCCCTCGGTGAGGTGATCGATGCCGGGCGTGCATTTGTGGCGGCGGAATCAGCCACGCATTGGGTGTTCGAGATTCCGCTGCTGAAGCTGGGCAATGAGCGGTTTCCGCCGGAGAAGTTTCAAGTGCATGCGCGCGTCCGAAAAGAGGGTGAGCTCATGGAAACGATCGCGGTGAGCTTGCGGGAGTCCTTTCGTTCCAAGCTGCTCGTAAAAGTGAAATCCGGCGAGGGCACGATCGAGTTTGCCCAAGTCGATCCCAAGTACCCGCCCACGATGGTCGCGATCTCGGGTGACGCTTCCGTTTCCGTGCTTTTTGTGAGCATCGGCGGCTCGGTGGAGCTGAAGCGCACCGAGCTCCGGCACGTTCGCCTTTTCGACGAGCGTTTCGAGGTGCAGATTGGATCGCTGAAAGCCATCGATTTCTGACCCGCTTGGGTCGGCCTGACGCATCCTAAATTCAGCGGTTTATTTTAACCATAGATTACACTGATGAGTACGGATCCAGAGGATTACTAAGGGAGAGGTACCCAGCCGCAATTCACCCGCAAGGCCGACGGGACTGTAATTAATAATGCCTTGGTCATCTGCGCTTATCCGTGGAATCTGTGGCTTCAACTGCATTTAGGTTGAACAGAAACGGTAACGAAGAAAACGAAGGTGTGCGCCAGGAAGATGAGATCTTCGTTTCCTCCGTTATCGTCTGTTCATTCTTCTGTGCTCACCGGAAACAGCGAGGAACCGCTTTCTCGCGGCAAGAGAACTCCCGGAGAACGGGCGGTTGAAGTTTCCGCTTAGTCGCGGGCCGGAACGTGTCGAAACGTGGGAAGCACTCTGCTTTAGCCACATGACACTCACGCGCGACACCATCATTACCCTCGGCAATAAGCTCGCGCCCGCCGCGTCGACGTTTGCCCGGCTGCGCTTTCTCCTGCTCGATCCCGACACTGATTTAAGCGACATCGTGAAGCTGATCCGGCTCGACCCGGCCCTCACGTTCAACGTCGTGCGCATGAGCAACAGTGTCCTCTTTGGATTGAGGGAAAAAACGGATTCACTCGACGTCGCGGTCGGCCGGGTTGGTCTCGGCGAAGTCTTTCGCTTGGTGGGACTGGCGGCCGCCCGCCAAGTCTGCCAGCGCGATTTGGTGACTTATCGTCTGCGCGCCAGCCGCCTGTGGGAGAATGCCGTGGCCACTGCCGCCGCCGCCGAGGTCCTGGCCCAACGTGCAGCCATCGACGCGGGTCTGGCGTACACGGCTGGCCTGTTGCGGACTATTGGTCGCGTCATCCTCGATGGAGCCGCGTTCGGCAAAGCCTATCCGGGCGAGGCCGAATGGCCGTCTGTTTCGGAATGGGAAAAGAAAACCTTTGGCGTGACCAGTTCCGAGGTGACGACCGAGCTTCTGAATCACTGGCGCTTTCCGGGTGAGTTGGTGGATTCCCTCCGCGATCATTTCGACCCGATTGGGGCCGTTGACGGCTCCAACGTGGGCGCCTGTGTTTTGAACCTGGCATGCGGCGTCGCGGCGCGCTTCGGCCTCGATTTGCCCGGTGAGGGCGGCGATTGGGTGCGGACGCCAGCGAAGCTCATGCTCGCGGGGGTCAGCGAGGCCGATGTCGAGGACTGCGCGAATCGTGCCCGCGCGCACTACATACTGCTCTGTTCGACCGTGGCGTAGCGCCGCGCGTTCAGCAGTGAAGGCGGTACGTCGCTTCGCGGCGGTTTTCATTCCCCCCCGCTTCGACCGGAGTGAATCCGCGCCGGAGCACGTTTTCCGCGATGACGCGCGGAAACAGAAAGTTCTCCAGGTAGCCGAGGCCCCCGGCTTTGGGGCCGCGGCGGCGAGCGCGGTGTCGGCGTCTTTGCAGGTGGCTGCCGACCGCGGCTTACGGTGCATCCGACAGGCGCGGCTCGGGGCGAGCTCCCTTCGGGCCTCCGGCGAACCGTGCTGCGGGTGGATCATTTTTCCGCATCGCCATTTTCCGACGAAAGCTTCGTCGTCGAAGGGAGGCGCTGCCGGATGATCGGCGGCGTGCTTCCGGAGAGCAGACCTCTATGATGACTTACAAAACGATCGTGATGGAGCCCAACAAGAAGATCGCGCTCGTCGCGCACGACAACAAGAAGCGGGAGCTCGTCGAGTGGGCCAAGTTCAACCGTGATCTGCTCGCACACCACAAGGTCTACGCGACCGGCACGACCGGACTTTTGCTCGAGCGTGAACTCGCGTTTCCCATTCAAAAGCTGCAAAGCGGCCCGCTCGGGGGTGACCAGCAGATCGGGGCCAAAATTGTCGATAACGAGATCGATTTCCTGATCTTTTTTTGGGACCCGCTGGAGCAACAGGCGCACGATCCTGATGTGAAGGCGTTGTTGCGAATGGCGGTGGTTTGGAACATCCCGATCGCCTGCGACCGGGCGTCGGCCGACTTCATTATTTCCTCACCGCTGATGGATAAAGCCTACGACCGGCTGATTCCGGACTACGACGTATATCGCAACCGCAAGGTGCCCGGCGTGGAGACGCCGCCATTGCCCATTCCCGGCGTGACGGAGGCCAGCAAGGAGAAGGCGACGGCGGCGTAAAAGAACGTGAACCATCCCCGCGCCTTTGCCCGCGGAGTAATTTGCGCGGGTCGCGGGAATTCCGGCGGGAGCGCCGTATCCGGAAATCAGTGACGCCGCCCGCCCTGGCCCGTTGACCGCGACACTGAGCGTCCGCCGTTCTGATGAGGGCTGGCAATGCGCGGATGCCAGGTCGCTCCTAGCGCGTCCAGGAGCGATTGCCGACTTCGCTGAGTGGCAGGCACGCGTCAAACCGCCCCGGGATCGGATCGAACTGCGTGACGTTGCGGCCGACCGGTTCCGAGGTGAAATACCCGATCAGCGTTAGATCCCGCACCTGGTGAAAAAACGTCCTCTCTTTCGGCTGCGACTCGACGGCGACCGCTTTCAAAAGGGCTTCCTGCTGCCCCTCGGTCAGCTGCACGAAACCTTTGCGTTGCACCCGCTGAGACCGGGCCTCGAGGTCCGAAATGCCTTCGCTCCAGGTTTTCTTTTCTGCCGCCGTCATGTAGGCGCCGAACATCACGTCGATAAACTGCGGTACTTGGACATCGCGTGCCCCGGGAGTATCCGTGCGCGGCAGAATTCGCTCCGCGATGGCGTCCACGATCGCGAACTGCGCCGCGCTCAGATTCAGAGGTCTGGCGGGCGCGCCTCCCGCCGATTGCGCACGGGCGATGCCGTCGAGCAACGCCGGAGACAGCGTGGCGCCGACCAACAAGGCTACTCGCTTGATCGCGGATCGCCGGCTGAACAGAGCCCCGTCGGAAGCATCAAGTTCAGTCGTGACCGGGGAGTTTTCTGGATTCGGATTCATGACAACGCGGGTCAGCCCAAATTCAGTTTTTTCATTTCGCTCACCGCCCGATCGCACGCCCGCGCGGTCAAGGCCATGTACGTGAGTGACGGGTTGACGCACGAATTCGAGGTCATGCAGGCGCCGTCCGTGACAAAGACATTGGGTGCGGCATGCACTTGATTCCAGGCGTTGAGCACCGAGGTCTTCGGATCGCGGCCCATGCGGGCTGTGCCCATTTCATGGATACAGAGACCGGGCGCCAGCGGATCATCATAGGTGGTGATGTCCTTCATGCCCGCGGCCTCGAGCATTTCCACCGCGGACTGCTTCGCATCCTTCCGCATCGCGTACTCGTTCGCCTTCCATTCGCAGTCGAAGTTCACCGTTGGCATGCCCCATTTGTCGCGAAGGTTGGCGTTCAGGTACATCTTGTTCTCGTGGTAGGGCAGCGTCTCGCACCAGGCGCCAATGCCCATGCGCCACGGGCCGGGCGCGATCATATCCGCTTTCAGGTCACGGCCAAAATAACTCAGCTCCTTGATGCCGCGGGTCCAGTCTTCGCGGCTCGCGCGGCCCTGGTAACCGAACCCGCGGAGGTAATCCTTGCGCTGGCTCTTCTCGTCGAGGTTTCGGAAGCGAGGGATGTAGATTCCATTGGGGCGCTGGCCGCGATAGAAGCGGTCGTCGAATCCTTCGGCGAGGCCGGTGGCACCGACCTTGAAATGGTGATCCATCAAATTGTGGCCAAGCTCGCCACTGTCGTTGCCGAGCCCGTTGGGAAAGCGGTCCGACTTGGAGTTGAGCAGGATGGACGTCGACGCGATGGCGGAGGCGCAGAGGAAAACCACCTTCGCCCGATACTCGATCACCGCATGGGTTTCCGTATCGATCACGCGGACACCACTGACGCGTTTGCGGTCCTGATCATAGAGGAGTTCGCTGACGATCGAGAACGGCCGCAGGGTCAGATTGCCGGTGGCCGCGGCGGCGGGCAGCGTGGCGGCGTTGCTGCTGAAGTACGCTCCATACGGGCACCCGCGCATGCAACGATTACGATACTGGCAACTGCCGCGGCCATTATGGGGCTGCGTGAGATTGGCGACCCGGCCGATCGTCATCACCCGGCCGTTGAACCGTTCCGCGATACGTTTCCGCGCGTGTTGTTCCACGCAGTTCATCTCCATGGGGGGGAGAAAATCGCCGTCGGGCAACTGGGGGAGGTTTTCCTTTTGCCCGCTGATCCCGGCGAAACGCTCCACGTAGCCATACCACGACGCGACGTCGTCGTAACGAATCGGCCAGTCGACCGCGACGCCTTCTTTCCCGTTGGCCTCGAAGTCCTGCGGGCTCAGCCGGTACGACTGGCGGCCCCACAGGAGCGAGCGGCCACCGACGTGGTACCCGCGCATCCAGTCGAAACGTTTGTCTTCGGAGTAGGGGTTTTCGAGATCGTTGACGAACCAGTGCGCCGAGGTGGGATGCGTCGTGTAGCCGGTGCGATTCTGTTTCTGTTGCGAAGACAGTTCGGCCTCCGAGCGTCGAATGCGCCCTTCGAATTGCCAGCTCTCCATGAACGCGGTCGGATACTCGCCATGCTTCACATCGCGACCGCGTTCGAGCACGAGGGTCTTGAGCCCCTTCTCGCACAATTCTTTCGCGGCCCATCCGCCGCTGATGCCTGAACCGACAACGATCGCGTCGTAAGAAATCTGTTGGGTGCTCATGGGGTACGGTAAACCAAGCCCATCTTGTGGCGTCACGCCAAGCCCCCTTTTCGGGATTCATGCGATCGTTGCGGCGCGAGCGGGATCACGCGATGAGCTTGAGTGCGAGCTCCGCGTCGCGCAGGTATCGCTCTGTTCTCCCCATGGCTTCTTCGACCCCCGACGTCCTCCTCATCGGCGGCGGCATCATGTCCGCGCACCTTGGTGCGATGCTCAAGCGCCTCGATCCGCGGCTTGCGATCGAGGTCTACGAAGCCGCCCCGGAACTCGCCGGCGAAAGCTCTGAGGGCTGGAACAATGCCGGCACCGGTCACGCTGGCCTTTGCGAACTTAACTACACGCCGCCGCCCGCCGTCGCCGGTGGCCCCGTCGATGTCACCAAGGCCGTCGAGATCTTCGCCCGGTTTGAGCAGTCGCGGCAGTTTTGGAGTTACGCCGTCACGCACGGCCTGGCCCCCCGTCCCGCCGGGTTCATTCGCGCCGTCCCGCATCTGAGCTTCGTTCGTGGCGAATCTCACATCGCCTTCCTCCGCGCCCGCCACACCGCTTTGGTGACTCACCCGTTTTTCCGCACGATGGAATTCACCGCGGAGCGCGACGTGCTCCATCGTTGGACGCCGCTCCTCGTCGAGGGTCGCGGTACGGAGCCCATTGCGGCCACCAAGGTCGACGCGGGCACCGACGTGAACTTTGGCGAACTCTCGCGGCAGCTTCTCGGCTGGCTCGGAGCGCAGGACGACTGCCGGGTTTTCACCGGCCATCGCGTTACGCAGTTGCGACGTGCCGGCGCTGGCTGGGAACTCACCGTTCGCCAGACGGAATCGGGAGAATCGCGGAGCGTTCGCGCCCCCTTCGTTTTCATTGGCGCGGGCGGCGGCACGCTCCCGCTCCTCCAAGCCACGGGCCTTCCCGTCGCTCGTGGCCTCGGCGCCTTTCCCGTCGCGGGCCAGTGGCTCGTCTGCGAAAATCCTGCGGTGGTCGCGCGCCACTTCGCCAAAGTTTACGGGTCGCCGCCGCGCGACTCCGGAGCCCTCGGCGGCCCGCACCTCGACGTCCGCCATCTCCAAGGGAAACGCATGCTCCTCTTCGGGCCGTTCGCCACGTGGACAACCAAGTTTCTGCACCGCACTGGTCGCGTCACCGACCTGCCGTCGTCTCTTCGGCCCGACAATCTTGCGACCCTGCTCCGCACCGGCCTGCACAACCGCGTTCTGGTCCGTTTCCTCGTGCAACAGGCACTGCAAAGCCCGGAGTCCCGCTTGCGCGCTCTCCGCGAATTCTATCCGGAGGCGCGAGCGGACGACTGGCGGCTCGTCGATGCGGGCATTCGCGTACAGGCGCTGAAAAAAGCCGATGCCGGCCGCCTCAGCTTCGGCACCGAAGTCGTCACGGCACCCGACCGGACGCTCGCGGCACTCCTGGGGGCTTCACCTGGCGCGTCGGTTTCCGCCCAGATCGCGTTGCAGGTGATCACGACCTGTTTTCCGGACCGACTCCGCACGCCGGATGGTTACGCGCAAATGAAGGCGATGATCCCCACCTTCGATCTCGACCTGACCCAATTCGAGTCCGCCGCCGACTACGTTCGGCGCTCCGGGCGGATCGACGATCCCCTCGAGTTACGCAGGGCGGGTCGGTGCGAATAACGCTTTTGGGCAAAAACGCGGGGGCCTCTCGTGCTGCGGCGAGATGAAGGTCGGCGTTAGACGAGTGAACGTTCACGAACCAGATGTTGCGCGGATCCTGCGCGCGACGAGCAGCCGTTGGGTTTTTTTTCGTTCATCCGTTTCGGGTAACCCCCCTTGGGATGTATCTCTCGCGCGGGCGTGCGACGTGGGTCGGCCCTTGCGTTAGCGGGCGCCGACAGCTGGTGTGATCGGCCGCATGGTTCTCACGCGCGAGCGAGTCCTCGAGATTCTCCCCACGCTGCCGCCCGGGGTGCAGACGTTGGCGGAGCTCGACCGTCTCGGACGACGCGTAATTGAATTTCGGATACGCGAGAGTGCGGACTTGATCAGACGGAATCCGGGCTGGTCGGAGCCGGTGATGGAAGCGAGCCGCCAACTAACCTCAGGGCGCACCGGCTCCACGCGAAATGATCCCTTGGAGGAAGCGGTGGCCCGATTGAAACCGGAGGAGCTGCTGTGGGTAACCGGTGGATTGGCGGTGCAACCCTGGTTGGACCGGCCGCTGTCCCTTTACGGAGTGCCCGCCAACGCACTCCGCGAGCCCCTGCTCCGCTCCGCGTTTTACACGGGTCGACTCGCGGCCGCCGCAGGACTGGATGAGTCCACAGCGTATCTGGCCGGATTTTTGCAGATAACGGGCAGATTCGTCCTGGAGCAACTGGCGGCCGGGATTCCGGCGGCGGGAGCGTATCCGCCGGGTGGTGACGCCGCCATCAACGCGTGGGAACTGCGGACGTTTGGTGTGGCGGCCTGCGAAGTGGGGGCTTGGGTCCTGAGCGCCGGGCGTTTCCCGCCGGATCTGGTGGCTGCGGTGCAGCATCAACCGATGGCGTCGGCCGAGGCACAGCGTGACCGCCTGGCCTGCCTCGTGGCGCTTGCGCGGGGAATGGCGGTGGCCGAAGGTTATCCGTTTCCAGGTGAGGTGGTCGACGCATCCGGTCTCCGGTCGACTTGGGTGAGGGCAGGGTTCACGGACCAAGCGTTTGAAACGGCGAAGTCTGCCGCGCGCCAGGAGTATCTCCGCTGGCAGGAGGCGGGGCGGAAACCGGCGGAAGGGGCCTCCCAAAGGCCGCTGCCGCAGGAATCAGCGCGCGGGCCTGATTTAGCCGCGCCGGATGAAGATTCCTGCAACTTTCCGCGAGGCAGCGGGGTTTTGGGAGCAAACGATGCTCTCCCAGTGCACACCTCCGACCCCGGCGTAGCCCGCCCGGCTCCCGACTTTGCCACTTTTATGCGTAACTACCAAAATATGGTATTTTCCACGGCGGCGCGTCTGACCGGCAACGACGCGCAGGCGGAGGATATTTCGCAGGAGGTGTTTTTGAAGGCGTACGAAAACTACGACCACTTGAGCACGAGCCCGACCGCGGGTGGCTGGCTGAAGACGGTCGCGACCAACCTGTCGCTGAACCACCTCTCGCGTTACCGGAAGCGCTGGCGGTTTTTCTCCGAGTTTAGGCGCGATACCGATGCGGGTGATGCCAGCGATGCACCCGAGGTCGAGTTCGCCGCGCCCGACACGTTTTTCAGCGGCGTCGACGCGGACGAACGCCGTGCCTTCGTCGAGCGGGCGCTCGCCCAGTTGCCGTCCAATCAACGCGTGCCGCTGGTGCTCTATCATTTCGAGGACATGCCTTACGACGAGATCGCGAAAAAGCTCGGCGTGTCCCTGGCAAAGGTGAAAACCGATATCCTCCGGGCCCGGGCGGCGCTCGCCAAGGTCCTCGCCCGGAGCGGTACCGCCCACGAACAATTCACCCTCTGAACGCCCCATGAACCCCTCTCACGATCCGCAGGATAAACTGGAGCGCGCCCTTCACGAGACCCTCCGGCAGCTCCCTGCCCGGCGCGCGCCGGCCAGCCTCGAAGAACGGGTGCTCTCCGCCATCGAGCGCAAGGTTGCGCTCCCGTGGTGGCGGAAGAGTTTTGCGCACTGGCCCCTCGCGGCCCGCGCTTTGTTTGTCGTCGCCTCGATCGGTCTCGTGCGGCTCGCCTTCGTTGCCTCCGTCTGGGCGATGTCGGGTTTCAACACCGCCAATTTCCGCCACACCGTCGCCGAACGTTTCGCCTGGGTCGATGCCACCGCCGCAGTGTTGAACGCCATCGGCGGATCCGTCGAGGTGGTGTTGCGCTCCCTTCCCCCGCTCTGGCTCTACGGCGGCCTGGCCTTTTTTGCCGCTCTGTACGTGACGCTCTTCGGTCTCGGTGCCGCCGCCTTCAAGGCGTATCAGGCCCACCGCTGAGCCGCGCAAATCCTCTGCTACTGCTAGCAATGAAAACGTCTTCCCGATTCTTTTTGCCCCCCGCGCTTCTGACCCTGCTCTGCGGATTACAGCTCTCTGTCTTCGCCCAGGATCCCGCTTCAGCCGCGCCGCCCCCCGCCGCGACCCCGTCAGATCGGTCCGCGCCTGCTCCCGTCGCTGCACCGGCCGCTGGTGCTGACCGTGACGGGGCGGCCGAGCCGCCCGCTCTCCGACGCCTCGATGAACCGGAGCTGCCTCCGCGGCCCCAGCCCCGGCCGGCGGCGTCATCACGCCGGGACAGTGGCGACGTTCCTTTCGGGGACCACACTGTTCCGGCCGGCTCCCGGACCCGGGAAGTGGTTTCGATCTTGGGTTCGTCCAGCGTCGACGGGGAAGTCTCCCGGGACGTTGTATCCATTCTGGGCGATACGCGGATCGGGCCCGATGCCCGGGTCGGTGGAGCGGCGATCGCCATCCTTGGGCAACTGGACGTGGATGGGCCGGTCGGCGGCGAGGCGGTGAGTGTACTTGGTGATACGCGCATCAACAGCCACGTGCGAGGCGAGGCCGTGGCGGTGCTCGGGAATATGGACCTCGGGCCCAACGCGATCATCGATGGCAACGTGGTCGTCGTGGGCGGACGCCTGACGAAGGATCCAGGTGCGGTCTTGCGTGGTGACCAGGTGAATGTCCCCGCGCTTGCCGCCTTGGGTGAACTCGAGTGGCTGACGACGTGGTTCAAGCGCGCGCTGCTGACGGGTCGTCCGCTCGCCTTTGGCGAACACTTGGGTTGGGCGTGGATCGTCGCGCTTTCCTTCCTCGGGCTTTATCTCCTGCTCGCCCTGATCTTCCCGCGCGGTATTGAGAAATGTGCTACAACCTTGGAGACGCGCCCGGGTTACTCGATTCTGTCGTCAATCCTGACGGTGGTCTTAACGCCAGTGGCGTTCGTGTTGCTGACCGTGACGCTGGTCGGGGTCCTCCTCGTCCCGTTCCTCGCCGTGGGATTGTTTTTCGTGAAGCTGTTCGGCAAGGCCGTGATGCTGGCGTGGATTGGCCGTCGCGTGATCCGGTTGTTCGGCGCAGGTGGTTTTGGTCACGCTGTGGTGGCCGTGGCGATCGGCGGCGTGATTGTGCTGTTCCTCTATACCGTACCCGTTTTTGGCATCATGCTCTACAAGGTGCTAAGCTGGCTGGGGGTCGGTGTCGTCGTCTACACCATCGCGCTTGGCTTTCAGCGCGACCAGCCGCCGGCGGTCGCGGCGGTCGGTCCCTCCGGGCCCCTGCCGCCCTTCGCAACGCCGTCGCCCGATACAATGGGCGCAGCCCCTGTGGCTACGGTCGCGTCGGAGTCAACGGTCGGGTCGGAGTCGGAAGCGCGCCCGCCATCGGCGGCAACCGTTGAAGCTCGCGCCGGTTATCAGGGAATGACGCCGGGCGCCGCGAGCGTGGCGAGTTTCGCCGTCCCCGGTGAAACGCCTGGCCGATCGGGGCCGGCGGCGGGTCCGGCGGTTGCGCCGGCTCCGCCGTTCTCCTCGACGCAGCCACCGCCGATCATGCCCTCAGCGGCGACACTGCCGCGAGCGGGGCTGGCGATTCGGCTCGGCGCGCTGTTCATTGACTTGATCCTGGTCGGCGTGGTGGTCGGTTTCTCGTCCGGGCTGCTCCCGCGGTTCATCCAGTTTGATTCCGGCCCGCCGGTCATTCTGCCGCTGCTCGCGATCTACGGCGCGGTGATGTGGAAGCTGAAAGGCACCACCATCGGCGGCATCATTTTCGGGCTGAAAGTCGTGCGCATGGACGGACGCGAAATGGACTGGCCGACGGCGATCGTGCGGGCGCTCAGCTGTTTCCTCTCCCTCATTGTGGCCGGGCTGGGTTTTCTCTGGGTGGCCATTGATGAGGAACGCCAATCGTGGCATGACAAAATCGCAGGGACAACCGTGGTGCGGGTGCCGAAGGGCGTGTCGTTGCTGTAGTCATTCACCTGCTGTCAGCCGCGGCCCACAGACAGGAAAAAGGGCGGATCATGATTGACCCGCCCTTGGTGTTTCACGCCGCGGGAACCGCTGGGGAGCGGTGGGGCGTTGGTTAGAAGCGCTTGGTCAGCGAAACGTAGGCCCAGCGGGGGAGGAAGTTATTCACGCGTTCGGCGTATCCAGTGGAGAATGACGTCGCCGGGGGCAGCCGGTCGAAGACGTTGTTCACGCCGACCGTGGCACGGAGGTCCCACGGGAGCGCGTAACCCACTTGAAGGTCGGTCGTCAGCTGTTGCTTCACAAAGCGGGTGTTGGGCGAGGTGTCCTGGAAGCCGCCGATATAATTAACGCCCACGCTGGCGGACGCTTTTTCGCGCGTCCAGATGATCGAGGCATCGCCGCGCCAACGCGGGATTTCGTAGAGGCCGACGGTTTCAATCACGGGCAGGTCGGGACGGGTGCGGAGGGTCTGCGAGTTGATCAGCGTGGCGACGGCTCGGGTCGTGAAACGGCCAAAGCGCGCGGTGGTGAACCGGTACTCGGCGGCGAAGTCGAGGCCCCGGGCCTTCGTGCTGCCGTAGTTACCGAGCACGCTGCGAATTTCCTGGAGTTCGCCCGGGAGATTATTGGCGATGTCACTCGCCGTCGGCGTAGCGCGCACGATGGCGCCGGGGAACAGGCTCGGGTTCGCGAGGATGATCGCGGGTGTAGCCGGAGTCCCGATCCGGTTGGTGACTTCCACGGCGTAGAGATCAACGCTGAGCGAGAAGCCCTTGAGGAAATTCGGAGCGAACATCACGCCGAAGTTGGTCGACTCGGATTTTTCCGGGGCGAGCAGCAAGTTGCCACCCGAGCGAACCTGACGCTGGCCGGATCCGCTGTCGTTGAGGTTGGAGCCCGGGCGATTGAAGCGGAGTGGGTCCGGAATGTTGAAGCTGATCGCGACCGATTGCGGCAGATAGAGCTCGGCGAGGGCGGGAGCACGGAAGCCCCGGCCCCATGAGCCACGCAAGGTGAGTTGATCGGGAATCGGTTGCCAGCGTAGGCCGACGCGGGGGACTACGGTGTCGCTCACGCCATCATCGGAGAAGGACTCGACGCGACCGGCGGCATTGATTTCGAGCGCGTGCAACCCGGGAATTTTTTGCGCCGGAGCGGTGAGCGGGATCGAGGCTTCGGCGTAACCGGCGCTTACGCGGCGGCTGCCGCGGGCGGGGGCGACGGGCCTGCCCTGATTGAGCAGCTGGACCTGGGTGCGCACGTCGCGGAAGCGTTCCTCGCGCCACTGGGCGCCGACCGCAACCGAGATCAAACCGGCGGGAAGGCTGAGGATGGAGCCGGTGGTGCGCGCATCGAAGACGAGCAATTCGGTCTTTGCATTGCGGGTGACGCCGCCTTCAAGCCCAGCGAGCGTCGCCGGGTTGTTGCGGATCGTGGTGCCGTTGGCGAACAGGTTCAGAGCCGTCGTGCGGTTGGTGTCGGCGAGGGCGGCGTTGACCTTGTCCTGGCCCGGGAAGTTCTGGTGGTCGAGGTGCGAGGTCTGGCGATTCCAGGTGACGGAGCCGTCCCAGGTCCAACCGCCGCCGAGCTGGCCATCGAGACCAGCGACGATACGTTCCATTTCATTCGTCGTGGTGGTGATGCGATCACCTAGCTCGAGAAAGCGGAAGAAAATCGTCTGGGGTGAACTGGACACCAAGGCCACGCCGAAGGGGTTAAACGGGTTGTTGGCCGGAACGGTGATCGTGTTCAGCGCGGAGACAGGCGCGGGCGAAAGCCCTTCGCGGTTCTCGTTCTTCTGCCATCCGAGTTCGATAAAGGCCGCGAGTTTCTCGGAAAACTCAGTGCGGACATTGGCGACGAGGCCCCGGCGCTCGGCGTCGGTCTGCGGGCGCAGGGCGGCGTTGGCATCGAAGGGGTTTTGGCTCTGCAGCTGACGCGTGAACGTCGGCGTGGTGGTGGAGTTGCGGTCCACGGTGAAGGTGCGGGCGGCTACCGCGGCTCCGGCGGGAATAACGAGGCCGGTGATGGGGTCGGTTGCGCCCACAGGGGCGACGAAGCTGCCGGGCGTGTTGCTCGCGAGCAGCAGTTGGCGCTTCGTGGGCTGGGGAAGTTTGCCGAACCGAAATTCATCGCGCTTGAACCAGTCGGCGATGACGGAGATCGACGTGTTGCCCTGCTTGACGCCGGTGGCGAAGGAGCCGCGGAGCGTGGGGGCGGTGATACCGCCGGTGAAGTCGCCGTAGCTCGTGGTGAGCGTGCTGCCGGTGAAATCCTTTTTGAGGATGACGTTGACTACGCCGGCGACGGCATCGGCGCCGTAGATGGCGGAGGCGCCGTCCTTGAGGACCTCGACCCGCGCGATCGCGGAGACCGGGATCATGTTCATGTCGACGAACTGCTCGGTGCCGAGACCGGCCGCGCTGCCGCCCTGGCCCAAAGGCGCAAGGGTGACGCGGCGGCCGTTGAGCAGCACCAGGGTCGAGTTGACGCCGAGGCCGCGGAGCGAAATTGCCGCCGTGCCGGGGGAGGAGGTGTTAACCCGATTTTCCGCGAAGCCCTGGGCGCCGATTTCGGGCAGCTTGCGCAGCAGGTTCATGAGATTCGTCTGGCCGGAGGCCTCGATCTCGGAGGCGGTGAGCACCCGCAGGTTCGCGGCGCCGGCGGATTCACCGGCGCGCAGATTGGAGCCGGTGACGGTGAACGCCTCGAGTTTGGTGGGAGCGCCGGCCGGAGAGGCAGGCGGGTTTGTTTGGGCGATCAACAGCGCGGGAAGCGCCGTCGCAAAGGCGATGGCTGGGATGAGTCGCATAGGTTTGGTCATGATGTCAGGGAAAAGTGAATACGAACGGCCGGGGTCGAGCCGCCCGGGTCGGTGCCTTACCGCGTCGCGGTGGCGGTGCTGATCTGGGTCGCGATTGCGCGCATCCGGCGTTTTACCTCGGCGACATCGATGGTCGTGATCACGCGATCCTCCATCACCACGCGGCCGTGAATGATCGTGGTGCGGACATCGCGCGCATTCGCGGCGTAAACGAGCGCGGAGTACGGATCGTACAGCGGGATCATGTGGGTGGCATCAACGTCGACGATGATGATGTCGGCGAGCTTTCCCGCCTCGAGGGAGCCGATGCGGTCTTCCATGTGCAGGGCGCTGGCGCCACCGCGCGTGGCCATCGCGACCACGTTGAGCGCGGGCATCACGTTGCGATCCTTTTGATCGAGTTTGTGGACCTTCGCGACGTAGCCGAGCTGGCCGATGATATCGAGGGTATTGCCGCTCATTGGGCCGTCGGTGGCGAGGCCGATGCGCACGCCGGCGTTGAACATCATGAGCGCGGGTGCGACGCCTTTGGCTGATTTGATGTTGGCGACCATGGCGTGCGCGACGCCGACGTTTCGCTCTTTGAGCAGGGCGATATCGCTGTCGGTGACGAAAATACAATGCGCGGCGAGCAGTCGATGGTTCAGCAGGCCGAGGGAGTCGAGGTACTCGACGGGCGTCATGTTGTGCTCTTTGCGCAGCGTCGCGATTTCGTCCGGCATTTCCGCCAGATGAATGAGCACCGGGGCATTGAGTTCCGCGGACGCCTCGGCAATGGCGCGCAGGTGTTCGGCATCAACAGTGTAGGGCGCGTGCGGCGCAAACGCCGGCGTGATGAGCGGATCTCCTTGGAAGTCGGCAATGAACTTCCTGGCGCGGGCAAAACCGCCGTACGGTTCCGGTGAATCGGGCGCCGGGAAATTGATGATCGTCTGGCCGAGGATCGCCCGCATGCCGAGCTCTTTGGCGGCACGGGCCACTTCCTCCTCGAAATAGTACATGTTGGCGAACGTGGTGACGCCGCCCTCGATCATTTCGATCATCCCGTGCAAGCCGCCCCAGTACACGAGTTCGCGGTTCACGAGTGCCTTTTCCAACGGAAAGATGAAACGGCGCAGGCGGTCCGGCACATCGTCGCCCAGGCCGCGAAACACCGTCATCGAGGCGTGCGTGTGGGTATTGATCATACCTGGCAGCACCAGGCCGCCCCGCGCATCGATGGTTCGCGTCGCCGTGAAGCCGCGAGCGATCGCTTCCGGTCCGACGGCGATGATCTTCTCGCCGCGTATCACCACGACACCCCGATCGTGTACCTCCCGGGCGTCGTTCATGGTGACGACGTGGGCGTTGGTGATGATGAGGTCGGCGGGCTGGACGGCTCCCGCTGGCTGGGCAGACAGAAAAGGCATCGCGAAGAGGGCGAGGCAGGAAATGAAAAGTGAAGCGAGCTGGGCGCGCATCGCAAGAAGACAACGCAGGCTGAGCTTTAACTCAAGCACGGCAATTACGATAGCCAACGGGACGATGTCCGGCGGGACTCAGACGGAAGATACTCGGTGAAATGTCGCATGCTGGTTACAGAGCAGCCGCGGTGCCAGACCCGGGGCGGTAGGGAGGAACGTAGGGTCCGCTCCTTCGCGTCGTAGCCGGCTGCATGGCGGGCCTTGGTCCGTGCTGCCATCGAATTGTGGACGGGGCGGAGGACGCTTCCTCGGGTGCCGCGACGACGGCTTAACGTGAACTCAGCGCGACAAATAAATCGTAGAAACGGTTGTGATCCAGTGTCTTTTCGACTCGGGCACGACAGACGGCGAAGGCGGGCTGTTGCCCCGGAGTCCAGCTGAGCGTGTCGCCAAGATTCGGGCCGCGATCGAGGTCGACATCGATGAAGAGATCCTCGGCGGCGGTGACGAGCGAGGGATCCAGCCAGGTCGCGGCGGCCACCTCGTCCCACATGGGTCGATTCCGCGGGCCGAAGCGATCGAGGTACCGAGCCAGCGGCGTATCGGCTCCGGCAATACGGACGAAGAGTTCGGCGGAAGCGCGGGTTGGCTGGGAGATGTCGATGGGTGAGCACGTGACGCGCGCCCATGGGGCGCGAAAAACCGCGCGGGCGGCTTCCGGGTCAAAGTGCAGGTTGAACTCGCGTCGCGGGGTGGCGGTGAACTCGCGGGCATCGGTTTCCGGTGCAAAGGAACCACCCATGAAATATAGTTCCCGCACCAGGCTGGGCAGCTGCGGTTCGAGGTGCAGAGCGAGGGCGATATTGGTAAGCGGCCCGGCGCACCAGAGTGAAATCACGCCGGGGTGCGCGCGGGCCTGGCGAACGATAAAGGCTGCAGCGTGCTCGGCGGCGGGCGTCGTCGTTGGGTTTCCCTCCGGCAGGTCGGGACGGTGGTGCGGATCGGCCCAGCGTCCGGCCCGGGCGAGGTCCCACGCCCCGTTGTAGATTAGTTTTCCATACTGCGCCTCCCAAGCCGCGGTATCTGCGGGCGTGTTAACCAGCGGCATGAGTGCGCCTGGCATAACCGGAACGTCGGTGCGCTCCATGATCTCGAGGAGCCGCAAGGCGTGGCGCACCTGATGATCGCGCCAGTGGTCACCGGTGCAGACGCAGATGCCGAGAACATCCACGTCGGGCGCGTTGAGCAGGAGTGCGACGGATTGTAGATTTGTGCCGGCGGGACCGAGCGTGTCCTGATCGATGATGACGGGGCGGCGGGGCATGAAAGTTCAGACGATCGCCATCCGAAAGCGGAGAAAGCGCAAAAACATTCTGGCCCAGGCGCACAAACTGCGAAGTAGTGCGGGCGTGGATTATCTCACGCTGATCGATCGCAGCAAAGTGCACTATAAACGGAGTGATGTGACGCCCATTTTTGCGGAGCCCGAGGCTTTTCGGGCGCTCGTGAATGACCTGGTGGCGCCGTGGGAGCAGGCCGCGGCCACCGAGCGCGTGCAGTGCGTGGTCGGAACTGATGCGCTGGGTTTCGTGGTGGGGACGGCGCTGGCGTTGCGCCTCGGGGTTGGTTTTGTGCCGGTGCGCAAAGGCGGAAAGCTGCCGGTCCAGAACGAGCGCGTAGCCTTTAAAGATTATACGGGAGCGGAGAAAGCACTCGAGCTGCGGACCAACCCGTGGCCACCCGGAACGCGCGTGCTGTTGACCGACGAGTGGATCGAGACGGGCGCGACGGCGCAGGCGGCCGTCGCGCTGATCGAGCGAGCGGGCGGCGTGGTCGCGGGCATCGTGGCGATTGCGTTTCGCAAGAACGAGATGACCGCCGCGCTGTGGGCCAAGTATCGCTGCCACTCGGTCTGGCCCGAGCAGGTTTAGGGAGGCCGCGCGAGCGCGCGAAACAGTGCCGTCTACGGCTCCAGCCAGACGTCTTTATAATTCCGAAAACCGAGCGGGGATTTCTTCCAACCCCGCACCGAGGGTACGATCAGGGTGGTGCGCGAGCCCCAGTAAATGGGCGCCACCGGCATGCGGCTCATGAGATAGGCCTCCGCTTGCTGCAGCCCGGCGAGTCGCGCCGCGGGCGCACGCTCGGCGTTGGCGGCGGCGAGGAGGGCATCGTAATTGGGATCCGCGAAGCCGGTCCCATTCACGCCATTTCCGGTGGTAAACATGTTCAGGTAGGTGAGCGGATCCGGAAACTCCGCGATCCAGCGGCCGCGCGCGATCGCGTAATCGAGCGTATCGAAGGCATCGAGCAGCACCTTGAATTCCTTCTGTGTAATGCGAATTTCAATACCGAGATCGCGGCGCCACATTTGCTGAATCGCCTCGGCGATCCGCTGGTTGATCTCGGACGAGATCGTGGTGAGCTCGAGGGCGGGAAAGCCTTTGCCGTCGGGATAACCGGCCTCGGCGAGGAGGCGTTTCGCCGTTGCCAGATCGTAGGGCACCAGAGGCGGTGGCACGTAACCGGCGAGTCCGGGCGGAGTCAGGCCGGTGGCCGGCGTCTGACCGCCGCGCAGAATGTTTTTCGTGATGGCCTCGCGGTCGATCGCGAGCGCCAGGGCAGCCCGGAGGCGGACATCGGACAACGCCGCGTGGCGGTTGTTGAAACGTAGAAAATAGCTCTCGAAGTACGGTTCTACGCGGAGGAGGTCGGGCGAGTCTTTCCGATACGCCTCAAGTTTCGACAGAGGAACGTCCCAGGTGGTGTGTAACTGACCCGCACGGAATGCGAGTTCCTGGGCTTGGGTGGATTCGCTGGGGTAGAAATGAATCGCGGCGAGGCGCACCTTTTCGGCGTCCCAGTAATGCGGATTCTTTTCGACGATGACATGCTGGTGGTCCTTCCATTCGCGAAACCGGAAGGGGCCGTTGGAAACCAAGGGAACCGTGCGCGTCCAACGTCCGGTGCGATCCGTGGCGGAGGCGCCACCGTGTTCGACCGAGGCGGCGTGGACCGGAAAACAAACATTGGCGCGCAGGACCGTCAGAAAATGCGGTGTCGGGCGGCTGAGCGTCAACTCGAGTTGCGTGTCGTCGTCGACTCGAACGCCGACCGGGCCGAAATTTTCCATTCGCCCGCGGGCAAAATCCTCGGCCTGACGAATCGGATACAGCGCGTCCTTGTATTCAGAGCCGAGAGCCGGCGTAAGGGCACGACGGATACTGTAGAGGAAGTCGCGCGCCGTGAGCGGATCGCCATTGGACCATTTCGCCCCGGCCCGCAGATAAAACGTGTACGTCAGGCCGTCGGGCGAAATCGTCCAGCGTTTGGCGGCTCCAGGACGCGGCTCCAGGGTTTCCTCGTCCAAGGTGATCAGGCCCTCGAAGAGCGCGCTCAGGACATTGTGGTCGACCGTGCCGCCGGCGAGATGCGGATCGAGCGACTGAATTTCAGCGCCATTGCCGACGTGGAGAATCCCGGCGCGATCTCCCTGCGCGACGAGGGTGTTGCGTTTCGCGCAGCCGGGAAAGGCGGCGGCGACGAGGAGAAGAAGCGCGAAGAGAACGCAGGACGGGCGTACGCGTGACATGAGCCGGACCATAGCGTGCTCTCAGCCTTTGACGCAAACGCACTCACTCGATCGCCTTCCGACATTCCAAGTTCCCGCTGCCCGGCAATCGGAGGGGCTGACGATGGATTGAGCACTCGCTGGCCGGTTTGATGCGCCTGAAGGTCGCACGGCAAATTTCCTGCCAACGTCCTTCGCCGGAGTCGAACAAAGGAGTCGAACAAAGGAGTCAAACTATGCACTTTGCACTCGCCCCAATGCCCAATGCGATCCAAGCGGCACACGTCGCGCCACCGGCAGCCGGTGTCACGCCGTCTGCTGTCTTCCTGCGCGATGAGCTGTCGCTGCGCTCGGCTCACCCTCCGCGCAAGCGCTCCGGGCTGAAGTCGCTGCGTGCGGTAAAGCAGCGACCCCGCCGGCGGCGGCCTATGCGCGAAATGTCGCGTACGAAGCGGCGCTCCTTTAGCACCCGCGCCGGCAGCCGAGCGCTGTCGCGCTCGCGCGGCCCGCCGTAGATCAGCCCGGCGGGGTCCCCGCATCCTATCCGGATTCTTGGCGTGACCCCTTTCTGATTTATCATCGCGAGCCTGAGGAACGAGGCCGTGGCGATTCAGCTGGATGGATTGCTTCGTCGCTGCGCTCCTTCTAGGAACACTTTTTTTGTCATTGCGAGGGAGGCTTTAGCCGACCGCGGTAATCCACCATAAATCCAGATGGATGGCCGCGTCGCTTCGCTCCTGCTAATGACAATTGAGGAGGTTCATTGCCAAGCCACCCATCGCTGCGTTAGTCCAGCTCTCGCCATGACAAGGTAATAATAGAAGAGGTACACAGCGGTTAGAGCGTTCACGCCAGAGGGTGAAATATTTCGGTTAACGAAGGGTCGAGTTGGAGAATTATGCGGTGGAGGGGGCATTTCCCTCTGCCGTTTATTTTTCCAGTGCAGTGAGAAATCGTGCATCGCGGTAGGCACGGACTCCTCGCGGCAACGCGTTCGGACCGTGGGTAAAATGCAGCGGGAGCTGGCGTTTGGCGGCGGGTGCGACTTGTTGGCCAAATGGATGATACCACGACCGGCAGCGGAGCCGACCGATTTTCTGAAGCTCCGATTTCCGCCTTGATTGGATTCAAGGTCGAGCATGCGTCCGACGGACGGACCTTGGTGGCGCTGGACGCAGGCCCGCAACACGCCAACCCGATGGGACGGGTTCACGGCGGGGTGATCTGCGCTCTGGCTGATGCCGCGATGGGTACCGCGTATGGCCGGCAACTGCTGGCGGGAGAGGATTTTTCCACGATCGAATTGAAGGTAAATTTCATGCGTCCCGTGAAGACCGGCCGGATCATCGCTACCGCGACCCTCGTGCAACGCGGATTGCGCATCGGCTTTCTCGACTGCGTCATCCATAATGCCCGCGGCAAGCTCGTGGCGACGGCCACCAGCACGTGCATGACGCTGAGTGACATTTGACGGGCCCTGGCCTGCGACGGACGCGTTACTTGTATCAGGCAGGCGACGGCGACGCGGTGGCGCAGTCCGCCTCGGGCGGTCTTATCGCGGAGATCGCGTGAACGCGGAGATCGCTCCATCCTGTCCGAAGCGTGAGCCGTGACTCACTTCCAGGTGTCCGTGCGAAAGGGCGTCGCGGGTAGCCCGGCAGAATTATACAGTGTGGCGGTCGGGTAATTTTCCCAGGCATAACGCACCGCGACCGGTTGGGGTACGTCTGGGTTGGATACGACTACGCTGTCGCCTGCAATGCGCGCTGCGGCGGGTTTCCAGATCCGATCCTCTCCCGCAATGACAAAACCCGACAGCGCTCCGTCCTTGGCCGCGAGTCCACCGTTGGCGTGAATGAACCGTACGACAATCTCGTTGCCGCGGACCTGGTGTCCCGCCGGTAGCGGTCCCGACGTTGCCGGCACATCACGCCCGTAAACGGTGCCGAGCGCCCAGAGCGAAAGTCGGCGCCCGACCTCCTGTTTGTTCTTCGGATGGATGTCGCGCTCCTCCCCGATATCGAGGTTGATCCCCATGCCTGTTTGCGGAACCGCCAGTGTTTTCAGCATAGCCTCGCGTACAAGCGGCCAATCGCGGCCGGTGACGGCGAAGTTGGGCAGCTGGGCCCAGGCAAAAGGAAACGCATAACCCCAACGCGCGCGCCAGTCATCCACCAGTAAACGCAGCTGATGCTCGTAGAAAGGCGCCTTGGCGGGAACGGTATTCGCTTCGCCTTGATACCAGAGCGCACCGCGAATGGCATAAGGGATAAGGGGAGCGATCTTCCCATTAAACAGGCCTCCGATGTTCGCGTGCCGGGCCTGAGCCGCAGCGGGATCCCGCGGCGCCTGTGGTACTTTCTGTTTCTTGGCGCGGGCCTGCTTCGCGGTCTCCTCCCATTTCGCGCGATCGCGCTCGTACTTTTTCCGGGCCGCGTCGGTGGGAGCACTCGCGTTGGCCTGCTCCGCCGTCGCGACGAAAAATGGCTGCAGCTCGGGCATTGCGCGCTGCGTCTCCGAATCGATCCAGGATTCAATCGGAGTGCCTCCGACCGATGAGTTGATCAACCCGACGGGCACCTCGAGGGATCGGTGCAACTCGCGGCCAAAGAAGTACAAGGTCGCGGAAAATCCTCCGACGGTATCAGGTGAGCAGACCAGCCAGCGTCCCTGGCCAACGTGCTGCGGAGTGTCGGCCGCCGGCGATTCCTCCTTGAACATTCGGATGAGCGGAAGAGTGGCGGCGGCTTGTTCCTTCTCCGCATCCCTCGAGCGGGCGACCGTCATGGCCATGTTGGATTGGCCGGAGCCGAGCCACACTTCGCCGATGAGCACATTGTTGATCGTGAGGGCGTTTTTTCCACGCACCATCAGGGTGGTCGGACCGGGCGAACGGAGGTTGGTGAATTTCACGATCCAGCGCCCGTCAGCCGCAGCGGCTGCGGTTTGCGTCTGGCCCGCGACGGTCACGGTGACGGCTTCGCCCGGGTCGGCCCAGCCCCAGACCGGCACCGCGGCATCACGCTGGAGCACGAGGTGATCGGAGAAGATCGCGGGGAGCGTGACGTCGGCTCGGAGCACGCTCCCGCCAAGAACGCATAAGGTAGCCAGTCGGAGGAAAAAAAGAAAGCGCGAGGTCATCATTAGGGTGGGGGTTAAGGGTGAGCCCGCGGCATCAAATACAAATGAAGCGGTGCGGTGCAACGCTGGCGAGTCAGCCGCCTCTCCGGAATTCGGCACCGCCATTCCTGTATATCCGTAAATTGAATACTCGTGGGACCCGGCGGGATCACCGGACGAACCGGCCCGGGATCGTCCTTAGGTCTCAGGCAGGTCCAGAATCGACCGTGACGTGCGTGGGGAACTCGATCTTTCGCCCGGACGCTTTCGCAGTCTCGAAATTGTCGGCTCGAACTTGCCTGCGCCGTCCGGCTGGTTCAAATCCAAGCATGCGTCTCCGACTCTTTGCTAACGTTGCTACGTTCTTGTTCGCGACTGGACCGGTTTTTGCGGCCGATGTCGCCGCGCTCCGCCAGTCGCTCACCCTCCATGCCGCGTTTGATGGCCAGTTCGACGCCGACTTCTCCCGCGGCGATCGTACCCTGCACCTTGCCGGTGGCGGGACCAGCGGTCCGGCAAAGGAAAGCGACACGCTGAAACTCACGCGCGACGGCGGGCGCTTTGGTGGGGCGCTGCACGTTACGAAGAAGAATCCGGTGCGTCCGTATTTCAAGGGGCCGGGCGTGCTTGACTATAAAGAGGCGAACTGGAGCGGTTCCGTCTCCGTGTGGCTGCGGATTTCGCCGGATGAGGACCTCGAACCCGGGTATTGCGATCCGATCCAGATCGTCGGCGATAGCGGACGAAAGGGATTCATCTTTTTAGAGTGGTCAAAAGATGAAACCCCGCGGCACTTCCGCTATGCCATCCGTCCGCTCTTCGAGATTTGGAATCCGAACAACACCGACTGGGCGCTGATGACCGATGCGCAACGCCCAATGGTGCAGATTAAAGATGTACCGTTCTCGCGCACGCGTTGGACCCATGTCGTGTTTACCTTCGACCGGATCAACGCCGGAAAAGCAGGCACGGGAACGCTCTATATTGATGGAAAATCACAGGGCCGGATCGAGAACTGGGACCTTACGTTCGGCTGGCAGGCCGACAAGGTGCAACTCGTGCTGGCGGCCGCCTACGTCGGTCACATGGATGACCTCGCAGTCTTCGATCGGGCCCTCACCGAGCGCGAAGTGATGCAGGTC
>Ga0163144_10004317_pt1 | contig 32057 bp, 22 predicted proteins | sample OliLak19BULKMAT1_FD_123175 | JGI IMG/M metagenome (GOLD analysis project Ga0163144, IMG submission 123175) | Freshwater microbial mat bacterial communities from Lake Vanda, McMurdo Dry Valleys, Antarctica - Oligotrophic Lake LV.19.BULKMAT1 | ecosystem: Environmental > Aquatic > Freshwater >... | reverse complement strand
TCATGCGGCAGAGACCCTCCTCGAACCGTCCCATCGCCTGGTCTTGCGCCTAGGGAGACATTGCCTCCGAGGGCTCCACCGTCAGGCGTACCCGTTGATGTTCATGCAACCGGAGGTCGCCCTGGGGCCGCAGGACACCACCTTCGTAGATGGCCTCCACGAACTGTGCCTTCGCAGGATAAACCATGCCAAAGTGTACGCGCCCACCAAGCCTGCCGCCAAGTCGCGTCAGGCCAAGTCGGCCGGCGTAACCGGGGCATCTGTCTCCAAAGCTCGCACCACGCTACGCCCGACAACGCTCTCCATTTCGTAGGGCGGAATCCCCGTCCCCGGCCTCTTGATCGTCAAGTCCCCTCGCGTAAGCACATCCCCCGCCGCCAGTGCCCGGGTCGTCGTCAGCGACTGGCGTGAGACCGTCCGCACGTCTACCTCGATCGGCAGCACGCGCTTGACCCGCTCAAACTCCGCCCCGCCCGTCGAGAGTTTTTCCGCCCCCGCGATGAACCTGAGCATCTCGGCCGGCGTGTGCTCGCGGGCCATGTGCTCGCGGGCGCTCTGGCCCTTGCGGGCGTACGCCACGTACTCGGCAAACTCCTTTGGTGTCAGCGAGGCCGCGTGGTCGGGGCCCGGCGCGCCCTTGTCATAGGTCAGGTGCTTTTCCAGGGACTGCGCGCCCAGGGCCGTTGCGAGCACGGCGGTAAACGCGTCCGCCGTATGGTCGCTGTAGCCCACCGGCCCGGGGAAGATGTCGGCGATCGCCAGGATGCCGCCCAGTTCCCGGTTCTTGGGCGGGGTGGGGTAACTGCTCACACACTGCATGAGCATGAGCCGCTCGCGGTAGGGGTGCAGCCACTTGAGGCAGCGGGCCACTTCCTGCAACGTGCTGGCCCCGGTGCTCACGATCAGGGGCTTGCCGGTGGCCGCCAGTTCTTCCAGCAGCGGCCGGTTGACGATGTCCGGGCTGGCGGTCTTGTACGCATCCCACGGGAGCCGGTTTGCAACCGCGACCAGTTCGACGCTGAAGACCGAGACGATCGCGTGGATGCGGCGGGCGTGGGCCCGCTCGACCACGCGGGCCATGTCATCGATCGACAACTCAAGCCGCCGCAACATCTCGACGGGGTCTGTCTCGCCCGCGGCCCGCTGATACGCCGCGAGCTTCGCGGCCTTGCTCATCAGGCGGTCGGCCTCGAAGAGTTGGAGCTTGACGGCGTCGGCCCCCGCGCCCGCCGCGGCGTCCGTGAGTTCCAGGGCGCGCTCCACCGACCCATCGTGGTTCACACCCACTTCGGCAATGACATACGGCGGGTGGTCCTTGGCGAGCTCGCGATGGCCAATGCGCATGGTGGGGGTTCGCCGAGAAAGAAGCTCACGCAGAGGCGCGGAGCCCGCAGAGAGGGACCAGCAACAAGTCCCGAAGCACAAGTCTATCTCTGCCTTTCCTCCGCGTGCACTGCGCCTCTGCGTGAAGTCTCAGGCAGCGTCGACGTGTCGCTCTCGGCGTTCCCGGAGCATCGCGTCGGCGACCAAGAGGTCGATGCGCGAATCGATGTCGATCACCGCACCTTCATCATTGAGAATGCCGCGCCGGTCCAGGCCGAAGAAGGCGTGCGGCCCCTCGGGAACGGCTGCGTTCTCGCGGAACAAGGCCCCGCGCGTCACAACCAGGACGCCGCCATCGGGGATGACGGCGGGTGGAAGGTCCTGCCTGCGGTATACACCGTTGTTGAGGACCTCTCCCTGCCATGGCGATACCTCGCCCTCGGCGGCGAGGCGCGCCGTCCACCAGGGGTGGTGCTTGCCGGCGGGGGCGTAACTCTGCACAGAGTCGGCCCCGGTAGTTCTCAACATGTTCACGGCGCGATCGATGAGCCCCGCCGGGCGGATCGGGACATTGGCATACAGAATGACAACGGGGAGCGAAGAAGAACACGGAAGCGAGTCCCGCGATGCCGGGTTTGCGTTCTCCAGGGCGTGACGGCTGGCATCATCGATGCGGGCGCTGTCGCTGGCCAGGTCAGACGGCCGGCGCACGGGCAACGCGCCCATCGACGCGGCAATCCGCAGCACAATCTCATCATCGCTGGAGACAAGGACCCTTCCCACCGCCTTCGCCGAAAGTGCCGCCTCCAGCGTCCAGCGAACGCACGGCTTGCCGCCGACCACGGCGGTGTTCTTTCCAGGGACGCCCTTGCTTCCGGCTCGAGCCAGGACGATGGCGATGGCGGGTTGGTGGGGGGTGTTCATGGTGCGGTGCTCAGGAGTGGGGCGGAGTTGCAGTGCGAGTCTTGAAGTCGGGGCGCGACCCCGCGTGTCAGAATGATCCCGATCGTGTGTTCCGAGAGGTGGCCCATCGGACGACCAGCGCCGTCTTCCACAGCGCCATCGGAGCGGATGACCAGGTGCGTCCGGGCGCGGTGGCGCACAACGCTCGCCGGGATGGGCAACGGCTCGATGTGCTCGCCGGCGCGGGGCGTCGCCAGGGAATCGATGACGCAGGCCCCCGCAGCGAGCAGCCAGCGGTTGTAGAAGGGCTCGATCTCCTGGTAGACGGCATCGCGCCGTGTGATCCGGGGAACGATCCACCGATCCGGGAGCCCCGCGCCCCCAGCACCCCCAGCACCCCCAACATTCCCACGCCCATCGGCGCGCTGAGTGAGCAGCCGGCCAACTGATGTACGAACCTCTTCGAATGCTTCGGAACCGGTGACCCCCCGGAACGTGGGCGCGGCATCCGCCGCCATATCCACGCTCAACACATCCACCAGGTCCGAGAGTCCTTCCATTCCTGCTGTATCGTCGGATTGCAGGGTGGTCCGCAGGTGTATTCCTGCAAACCCCGCCCGGCGGGCGGCTTCGATCAGTCGGCGGCAGGGTTTCACCGACGCGGTGGCCCAGTGAATCGTCAGGGCAAGGTCCCGATAAAGGCCTCCCAGGTCTCCGAGGGCACGCTCCAGCAGAACCAGCGCGCGTCCCGGAGGGACCGTTGCGGAGCCGCCGCCGGAGGCCTGATCCAGGCACAGCGTCACGACCTGCGGGTGAGGACCGGCGTCGTCGTGCAATGCCGCGGAAACCGCCGCGGCTATCTGAACGGCTGTAGCTGTAACCACCCCCGCTCCCAGCGGCGACAGGGCGCGAACCAGCAACTCGCCTGTGTCCTCGGAATCCGGGATGCACCGGAACAGCAGATCGCGGACCATCGGTTCGCTCGTGATGCACACGGGCTTGGCGATCGGGTCGGCCTGCGGGGCGGTCGGGATGTACCCCAGCAGCCCACCGATGGTGGCGAAACTCCCTCCCGAAGCGGCCAGTTCTTCGGTCGCGCTCCTGGAAACCAGGCACGCTCCCAGCCCCGGCGCGGCATGGGCGAACGTAAAGCCATGCACATCCGGCCGCTCGCGGTAGCGCTCAATGACGGCGTCCACAAGCAGCGGGTCGACGAGCGCCCAGTCAGCACCGATGGGCACCACGGCATCGATGCCTCGCTCCGCTAGCAGAAGGGCGAGCGATCGCGGCGCGAAGGCCTCGTCATAACAGGACATATTGGCGATCCCGCCCCGCCAGCAGTGGCGAGCCCACAGGCGCGCCGAACCCACCGCCCTGGTCCGCTCGCGGAGCGTGTCTCCATCCACCCTTGCGAACTCAATGCGCAGCCCCGCGGGGAGCGGGCCGGCAAGCCCGCGTGCCGCATCGATGTCCGCGCTGAGCACCAGCACACCGTCCAGCCCGCGGCATTGAGCGAGTCTCGCCATGGTCATTGCCAGCGGGTTCTTGCCGAGCAGGAACGGCTTTGCCAGGTCGCGGGGTGTGTTCAGGCCAGACCGCACCGGATCAACCGGGATGCACGCCCAGACGCGCCGCGTGCCGTGCGCACCGGCATTGGCGGCGACGGGACCGCACGCACCATCGCGGGTGTGGACCCTTCCCGTCCGGAGCGTGATCATCGCCTCGTCGAGTATCTCGCCCACACGGTCGGCGGCGTCCGCCAGCCAGCGGACGTTGACCATGTCGCGCTCGATTTCCTTACGCTGGCGCTCCATCGGGGCTAGCGAAGGGTCAACCTGGATCGCGCGGTCGGCGCGGTATCGGTTAAACTGGCCGGTCTGGTTGATGTACTGAACGAGCCAGAAGGCAGGGAGCGCGGTCGCTTGCTTCGCCAGGGCCTGCACACGCTGGATGAGGGAGTTCACCCGGTTCTGCTCGCCCTGGCTGGCGAGCATGTCGGCGAGGATCTCCGCGCCCTCGCGTCCGTGCATGCCGATCTGCCCGGCGCCGTGGCGGAGCGTGGTGAGACGCTCCGACACGCACCGGATCCGGTCGGGCGCCACCGCGGGAGCGGGGGGCGCGACCAGCGGGCGCGGCTGTGTTGCAAACGTATCAAGCGCCTCCGCCAACCGCATCACTCGGGTGTGCCGCTTGAGCACCCCGCCCTCGGTGGCGTCGATCGTCGTGAGGCCCTTCTGGGCATCGCGCATGAAGTCGCGCTCAAACTGCACCAGGTACGTGGACATCTGCTCATCCATGTACACGGGCCGGCCCCGCTGGTCAGTCGCGCAGCGCAGCAGGCTGCGCATCCGCGCGATCCGCTGCCACTCCAGCATCTCCAGCGTGTTAAACTCGTTGAGCTCGCCGGACCACACCTGGTGGATGGCGGCCCCGGGCGCGTAGTACTGGCCATCGGTAAACGCCAGGTCCTGACCGATGAGTATGACCGGATCGCACGAAAGGTGGCGCGCCAGGTAGTAAGCCAGGTGAGCCACCGTCGCGCCCGGCGGGATCACTCCCATGTCGCGCGCGAGGTCGGGCCCGAGCACCTGGTCAAGCACCTGGTCGGCCGTGCACCGCACTGTCCCCGGGAACGCCTCGAGGATGGCGGGGTTGGCCTTGGGTTCGGCGACCAGCGTGACACCCTCCACATCCTCCGCCGTCAGCCCTTCGTAGAACCGCCGGCTCATTTCGTGATAGTCAAGCGCGGTGACAAAGTGCGGCCTGATCCCCTTCGCCAGCAGCGTCTTGAGCACCGTCTGCACCGCGATGATCACGACCCGGTCGCGTATCCCCGGCTGGGTCAGCAGATCAATGTTGCGGCGCAGGCTGGGCCCGGCCGACACCACGATGGCGGGCTTGCCGCGCCCGATCCCCGCCAGGTCCGCAACGCCGGGAAGGGTGGCGTACCACCGAAGGTTCTGAAGCAGGTTGCGGACCGTAACATCCACCTGCACGAGCGTCGTCACAACGTTGGTCCGCACCGCCTTCATCACGTTGGTGAACTGGCGGGCAAAGCGCTCACCGGCTTCCCCGATCCGCGAAAGGCTGGGCGGGTGATCGAGGATCGTCGTCCCCGCGGCGAGCACACCCTCAATGCCCGTCACCGCCGCGCCGATGGCCCCCGAGTCGTCCGGGTCGGTGATGATCGCAATGTTGGAAGTTGCGAGCCAGGGGGTGCAGTCGATCCTTCCCAGGACCGACCGCATCATCGCCACATCCGGCTCAAAGACGATGATGGCGCCGTTGTGGACGATCCGCTGCGCCAGGGCCGCCACGTGATGGCCCAGGCCAAAGCCCCGCACCACCACCGCCGCGGACTTGGAAATGTCCACCCCCGCGGCCAGTGCCCGCCCCTCCGCCAGCGGCGTCCGGCGGCTCGCGAGTTGGCGTGTCGCGCCGCCTTCGGTCAGCGTTGCCGTGACGCCCCCATCGGCCGCGAACGCGAACTCAAGCCCCGGTCGCTCGCCCGCGGCCCCGATCAAAGCCGCGGCCGCCGCCGAGCGGCCCTTGAGCAACCGCAGGTTTGCACCCAGAACCGCTTCGCTGGGTTCAATCTTGGGAGCATGTGCGGGTTGGTTGGGGGTGGAAGCGGTAGGCATAAGAGCCGTGTCGGGTGCGAGGGGCGTAGGAAGGGCACAGGTTGCGCGCGGTCCCGGCCACGTCGGCGCGTGCTACCACCACGGGCGGGGGTCGCCCGCCGACTTGTGATCGGCCCACAGACCGGCGAGACTGGAATCATGCGCACGCCAGAGCCGCTCCAACCCGTGTTCCTTCTTGCCCAGGGCCTCGGCCAACTGGATGTGCCCGACCCCGCGGGCCTTCCCGCCCCTTCCGCGCTCGAGCGGTATGTCTTCGAGAGCCCGATGCTCCTGGCCGCGGCCCTGATCACGGCGGCCATCATCACCGTCGTCATCTTCAACGCCCGCGGCAAGCGTCGCCATGGGCTTCTCGTGGGGTTGGTGCTTGTCTTGTCCGCCGCCGGGGTCTGGGTTGCATCGGCCTTGGTGCAAACCCCGCGCGAAGCCCTGAAACTGGTCGCCCGAACGCTGGTAGCGTCGGTCGCGGCCGGAGACAGTGCGGCCTTGAACGGGGCGCTCGCGCCCGACGCGGCCCTGTATTCCTACTTCTCTCCCAGCGGGATGGCGCGGGATGAAGTCCTTAGCACCGTTGAGACGAGGTTTCGTCCCGGCGGCGAGTACCAGGTGCGGGAATACGCGATCCTCACGATGCAGGCGGCGATTGACAGCGATGACAGTGGACGGGTGCAGTTGAAGGTGCGGGTGGTGCCCGAGGCGACGCGCTTCCCGGTGTTGTCGTGGTGGCTGCTGGAGATGCAAAGGCAGCCAAACGGGGAGTGGCGGGCGCGGGGGATCGCGCCCCTGTCAATCTCCGGGGTTTCCAATGCGAGCGGGCGGTAGCCGCTCGATTCAGGACTCGCCGCCGGTGGCCCGCGCCACCGCCTTGAGTTCCGGCTTGCCGCACACATCACTGGGGCCGAACCACAAAGGCTCAAAGCCGCAGACCTGGAGCAGGTGCCCGAGCGTTTGCGTCGTGAATGAGTACAGGTGGCATGCGCGAAAAATCGGGTGTTCGAGGGTGAGGCCCACCGCGCCGGCATCGGGAACGGCCAGGTACAGCAGGCCGTCCTTTGCAAGTAGGCCGCGCGCGGCGTTGAGCACCTCCCGGGGCGACAGAGCATGCTCGATGACGTGGAACGCCGTAATAAGGTCAAAGGGCTGTGTCTGGGACGGGAGGGCTTCCGGGAACATGCCCGCGGCGACCGGCGCTTCCAGATCGGCCGCGGAAGTGCGAGCGAGTTCACGGTCGGGCTCGATGCCGCGGATGCGCCAACCTCTCGCCTTCATTTCGCTGAGGAACTGGCCCTCGGCGGAGCCAATCTCCAGGAGAGAGCCCGGCGTCGGGAGGAGCGAGTGTTTCTCCAGGAATGAGATGCGGTGGCGGGCCTTGCGGCGCTTGTTCTCAATGAAGCCGGGGCTGCGGATGTCAGGGACGCCAAACTCCAGCCAGTAGTCGGATTCGTAGAGCCGGGCCAGGTCGGCCGGGGTGGGCAGCGGGTCACGCCGGATCAGGCCGCAGGTGCCGCACCGCACCAGGTCAAACGGGGCTTTCTCGCGGGTGACGCGCCCCACGCGTCGGATGGCCGCGCTGCTGCATAGATCGCACCCGTATGTTGCGTACGTGCTTGGCGGCGAAGGGCTTGTGATGGGTTGAAGCGGCATGAGGGCGCCATCGAAAGGCGCGTAAGTATCGGCCGCGCCGTTATCGGAGTGAAGCCGGGATCAACAAACCATCGTCCATGGGCCCCAAACCCACCGTGGATCTGCCCGACTCAACGCCACCGTGGAGCGACTGACCGTAACCGGAGCCACTCACTTGGGGATCGGCACCACCAGGCTGGGTTGCATGGTCGCCTTCCCATCCCGCGCCTTTGTGCGTATCCCCTTGCCGTTGAGCAGGTTATACGGGTGCCGCTTGCGGAGTTCGGTCAGTTGAAAACTCTCGCGGGGGGCCGTGGTGCTGACCGAGCCCTCGCGTGTGGTTCGGGTGAACACGTAGTCCTTGTCGCCGAAGAGCCCGACCGTCACCGTGCTGCGGGCCGGGCCATGGTAATAGAACGCCTCATCGCCCTGTCGCCTCAGTTCGATCACGGCCTTCTCCGCGGCCGCGCGGAACTCGGCGAGTTGGGCGGGGGTGACGTCCTTGCCGTCGCCCCTGCCATAGATCCCAACTTGAAGGGTGTACATCGCCCTCCGGCCGCCGGGCTGGTCCTTCACCCCGGCGAGGTCAAACTCAGGAAACGAGCCCAGCGATTCGATCGGCGGCGGGGCCAGCATCGCCCCTCCAAACGGGAATCCACCTTCAACCTCCAAGCCGCGCACCTTGGCGAGGTCTCGCTGCGCCTCGGCAGACCCCGGGCTGCTGTACTGCCCATAGGACACCACCAGCCGCTTGCCACGCCTTTCAAGGAACGCGCCGGGCAAGCCGCCGACGGTCTGGACTTGCTCCAGCGACCACTTGGCGATCTCGGGCTCTGTTTCGGCGATGGCGGCGATGATGATCGACCATGCTGCACCGGCACTGGCCGCGCTTGTTCGTGGGGCTGTGCCAAAGACGGCGGGAGCCTCCTCCGAGAGCTCCGCGAGCGACTTGTTCTGGTCGTGCGCGGCACTGGTGTTGGATGTACCGCTCCCGCTCGCGCTGCACCCGACCTGGGGCAGAAGGCTCCCCGCCAAGGCCACCAAAAACACCACCCGCGGGAGTGTCAAAGAATGAAAAAACTTCCGCGTCCACATCCGGGTTATTGATTCTAAGTTCATGGCAGCAAAGTTGTTGCAGAACGGTCCTGGTATCCGACGTATTTTGGAGGGGGTTTCATCCCCCCGTCGATACTCTCGGCGTCCAGTAGGGAACGAACCCTATCAGGACGAGTGTGACGCGAGGATCGCGTTTGGGGTATGCTCGGGGGGAACGTGGAGTGGTGTTGACCGCCCCGGCATTGGTAAAGGAACTCGCGATCATGACAGACTTGTCTCCCATCGATGTGTCCAACCCGCCCCGTGTGGCCGGCCTCGGCCCTGCCGGGCGCGATGCCCACCAGGCCGGCATGGACCAGGCCGCCGTGCAGCCGATTCGGCGCGGCGATGACCGCGTGGAGGTCTCAGCGTTGGCAACTTACCTGAGCAAACTGAAGCAACTCCCGGCCATCCGTCAGGGCTTGGTCGATTCGGTCCGCGACCAGATCGCCCAAGGATCATACGAGACCCCCGAGAAGATTGATGCGGCGGTGGAGGAACTCCTGACCGATCTCTGAGCGGCACGAGGATTTGGCAGAAAAACGTACGGAACACCCAACCCCGGGGGTAGGGCCAAAAGGCCTGACTCCCCGGTTCTGTTGTGGCATCGCCTTTCGAGGCGATGGAGTTCGTTTGACATGCCGGGTGCCCGCCTGGCCCCGATGCCCAGTGCCGTCTTCCGTTTTCCTTGCCCACCCCAGTTTCTTGAGGCATGTTGTAACAGGGCCGTTCCCCAGGGGTCGCACCATGCGCGCGCACACAGGTTGGGCTATCGGACTCGTCCTCTGTGCCTTTGCACCCCTTTCTAAGGCCCAGCCCGACCCCTCGGACATCGAGTTCGTCACCGTTGGCGCGCCCGGCAACGCCCCTTGGACCGGCGCGGGGTTCAACAGTGGCCGCGGCCAGGTTGACTATGAGTACAAGATCGGCAAGTACGAGGTGACCACCGCCCAATGGGCCGAGTTCATGAACGTCGCCCTGGACCGGCCCAGCAACGACCGCATCCCCCACGTTGGCGCCCCCTCCGCTTGGGGCGCCGTTGGCACAGCGCCCAACAACCCGGGGGCGAACCGCTGGACGGTCCCGGCCGGCAATGAAATGCATCCCACCGGCGGCATCGACTGGCGGACCGCCGCCATCTACACGAACTGGCTCCACAACGAGAAGGGCACCGACCGCAGCGCCTTCCTGAGCGGCGCGTACGATGTGAGCACCTTCGGGTACCTCAACGGGGGTTCACTCTTCACCGACCAACTCACGCGCAGCCCGGGTGCCCGCTACTGGATTCCCTCGCTCGATGAATGGATGAAGGCTTCCCATTGGTCGCCAGACAGGTTCGGTCCCGGGCAGGGCGGCTGGTGGCTGTACTCCAACGGCAGCGACACTCCGTTCGCCTATGGGCCTCCGGGCGCCCGAGTCCGAACCACGTTTCCACCAGGGCCGGACCCGAATGGACCACTTGCTACGGCGAACGCCTCTTGGCAGGACTTCCACTTCCCCGGCAATAACCCCTTTGACATTCCGCTGGGGGCGTACGCAGGCGTAGTAAGCCCGTGGGGTCTGGTTGATGTGGCGGGGGCCACCAGCGAGTGGACGGAAGGGACCTTCTGGGAACCAACCGAGCCGCTGCCGCGCGACCGATACTTCGAAGGCTCGGCGTGGACTTTTTTCACAGAAGGGGCGGCAGATCGGGTCGGCTCTGCGCGCGGCGCGCAGTTCCCTAGTTTTTCAGGCTTCGACCTCGGATTGCGCGTAGCGGCGGCGGTTCCCGCGCCCGGGGCCGTATGGACCTGCTTGGTCGTTGCACTGTTCGACGGCAGGCGGGTACGCCGACGGCCCGCTTCGGCGTAACGGGTTTCGCAGACTGCGAATCCACCTGCTGGAGCGCGGACTTCAACTGCGACGGCGATACCGACACGGACCTTGACATTGAAGCCTTCTTCGCGGCACTTGGCGGCAACTACGACTGTAAGTGCGATCCGTGAGGAAAGCCGGGTGCTCGCCAAGTACCTACGGCCCTTCGCCCCGCTTCACCGGTTCCGCAATCGCCGCCGAGGCGCCCCCGAGCCCCTGCACCACCAGTGTGAACCGCGCGGCGTCGATGGTCTCCACCGTGTCGGTCGCGGCGTGGTAGTGCGGGTTTCGGAAGTTGGAGGTGTCGGTCAGCATCACCGCCGGCAATCCCGCCATCAGGAAGGGTGTGTGGTCGGACCGCAGCATGTCTGGGATGGGCGCGGGGAGAAAGTCAACGCGGGTCACTTTCAGGCCGGGGGCCGCCGCCAGCATCGCCCCGCTCAGCCTGCCACTGAAGGCTTGGTGGCGAGCGATGCCCACGACGGCGATGCTGTCGCCGATGGTGGGGGGCTCAAATACGCCCGGGATCGCCGGGATGGGGCTCTTCTGGCTGTTGGGCTCATCGCTGAAGTAGCCGAGCATCTCCAGGCTCACCATGCCGATGATGGTCTCTTGCTGGTTCTCCGGCTTGGCCTTCTGCTCAGCGACAAAGGCATCGACGTACCTGTCGGCCCCAACCAACCCGACCTCCTCCAGGTTGAAGAACACAAGCCTGATGGTGCGCCGGGTGGGAAGTCCGTTGAGGACACGGGCGAGTTCGAGCAAGGCCGCGACGCCGGTGCCGTTGTCGTCCGCGCCCGGTGTACCCACCACGGCATCAAAGTGCGCGCCCAGTAACAGCACCTCGCGGGGAAGGTCCGCGCCGGGCAGGTCAACGATGATGTTGTTCCATGTTGTGGCTTCAACCTCGGCCTGTGCCGCGTCGGCGGCCGGATTCTGGGGCTCGCCCTGCCCGGGCCTGGGCCAGTTGCGGGCGGGGATGCTCCAGCGGAACTCGTGCAGGCGGGGCGCAAGGCCCATGCCCCTGAGTTCATCGAGAATAAGTTGCTGGGTCGCTTTGAGGCCGGCCTGGTCTTCCTGGTCGCCCAGCGCAGCGCGCTTGGTCGGCAGGCTCGCCAGGGTCTTCATCAATCGATGTTGCTGGACCACTTCCGCGGGGTTGGGTGGTTCCGCTGCGCTTTCGTTGGACACCATAGCGATCCCCGGTTCGCCGATCAGGATTAGCATCCCCAAACCCACACCAAGGATGACTCGCGGAGGGTTCACCGGCGAACCCCCTGGGCCAACCGCTCCATAGCGATCATGGCCGCCCCAAAGACCCCGGCGTTGTCCTCGAGTTGGCTCGCCACGACATTGACTTTGCGGCACGATTCCGGGAACGCGAGGTTTCGGGCCGAGTTTTCCACCCGCTGGACAAACGGCGCGCCCAAGGCCTCCGTCAGCCCCCCGCCCAGCACGACCCGCGTGAGGGAAAGGAGCGTCACGGCGTTGGAGATGGCGACACCCAGGTCGTCGGCCGCGGCATCGATGACCTCGATCACCAGGCGATCTTCCTTTTCACCCCCCCGGTAGTAGCGGGCGAGCGTGCGCGACTTGATCTTGTCGTAGTCGTCGCCCACTTCGGCGGTGATGCGTGACTTCTTGTTGGCCTTGATGAGGCGGACCAGACGGTCCACGATCGAAGTGCGCGAGCAACTGTTCTCGACGGTGCGGTTCCCCAGGGGCTGGTTGGGGTAGAGGATGGTGTGGCCGATCTCACCCGCGGTCATGCAAGGTCCGTAGTACAGGCGGCCATCGATAATGAGTCCGCCGCCAATCCCCGTTCCCACCCACACTCCCAGCAGGTGCGCCGAGTTCTTCCCCGCGCCCAGCCGGTTCTCTCCGTAGATGGCGACGTTCACGTCGTTGTCAAGGATCGTCTTGACCTTGAGTTTCTTCGTCAGGATGTCGGCGAGGGGGACGTTGTCCCAGCGCAGGTTCACGGCCTCGAGCACGATGCCCTTGACGGGGTCAACCGCGCCCGGCGCGCCGATACCGATCCCGCCCAGGGCCGAGATCGGGATGCCGGCGGTCTGGCAGGCCTCCTCGATGCCCGAGATGATGCGCGACAGCACCCCTTCGAGTTTTTCCTCCGGCTTGGTCTTGCGTTTGGCGGGGGCGAGCAGCTTGAAGTCGTGGCTGACCACGCCGATCTGCATGTTGGTCCCGCCCAGGTCGATGCCGATGAATGGTCTTTGTGATCGCATGTGGCGCGATTGTACGAGATTGTCCAGCGCGCGACCGCCCTAGACCAGCGACACCAGCATCGCCCCCATCCCGATCCCCCGCAGCGCTTCATCTTCCCCGTCCCGCAGCAAGCCAATCAACCTGCCGACCCTTTCCATCAGTCGCTCTTCCCTGCCCCCGGGCGCCACCAGAAACACGCTGCTCCCGCTCCCGCTCACGTGGGCCGGCTCGCGCGTGGTGTTGGACAGGGCGGTCACGAGCCGCCCGAGCGGCGGCTGGGTGCGGAACGCGGGTATCGCGAGATCATTGAAGAGCAGGTCGCCGTCGATCTTTCCGGCCGCGAGGGCCTTCTCGTATCGGCTCTGCACAAGCGTGGCGCGGGGGCCGGTCTGTCGCTCCCGCCCCGACTTCCCCTGCACCGCGCGCTCAACCTGCTCTCGCTTGGTGCGCTCGAGGAGGAGTTCATCAAAGGCGCGGTACACCGGTCCGGTGGGGCAGATGAGCCCGGGCATCACCATCGCCAATCGGCCCCGCACACGCTCGATCCGTTGCACCTGGTCGCCCAGGCCGGTGACAATGGCCGGTCGCGCCGGAGTGTGGCCGGGGTCCAGAAAGTACGCCACATCCGACCCCAACCTTGCACCCAGGGCCCGCAGTTGATCGTCCGCCATGTGCAGCCCAAAGAGCTCGGAACCCGCCAGGAGCATCGCCGCGGCATCCGAAGAGCCGCCGCCCAGCCCGCCGCCCACAGGGATGCGTTTGGTGAGGTTCATTTCCACGGGCAAAGGGCGTCCGGCCGTTTCTTCGAGCAGGCGGTGGGCGCGGACGGCCAGGTCGTCTTCGAGCGGCCAGTCGATCTCGCTTTTTACCGGCGCATCATCGGCCCAGGCAACCGTGTAACGGCTGGGTGTTTCGGGTAATCTGCGCGTGATGTGCAGCGTGTCGGCGAGGTCGATGCACGCCATCCAACTGGCGATCGGGTGCATACCGGCGTTCTCGGCCTCCGGCAGGAAGGGAGCCCCGACCGAAAGGATGAGGTTGACCTTCGCATATGCTGTGTATGTGATCTGGCGGGGCGATTCCATGGGGACGATCGTATGGTTCACTTGTCGAGCCACCGGAGCGAATGCGATAATGGCTTTACCGCAACCGCGTCATGAGTTGAGTCGCGCAAAGACCGGGGAACATCGCTCATGGTGATTATCAAGATTCAGCACCTCGTGGATGTGATGCAGCAGATCGCCCCGCTGGAATATGCCGAGAGTTGGGACCGGGTGGGCCTGCTGGTGGGCGACACCGCCAAAGAGGTCAAGGGACCCGTGCTGCTCACAATTGACCTGTCCGAGCAGGTGCTCCAGGAAGCCATTACGGCGCACGCGGGCGCGATCGTCGCCTATCACCCGCCGATCTTTGATCCTCTGACTCGGATCACAGATGCAACGCCCCGCCAGCGCGTCATCCTGCGGGCCATCGAGGCCGGGCTGGCAATCTACTCCCCGCACACCGCACTCGACGCCGTTCCCGGCGGGCTGACCGACTGGCTGTGCGAGGGCCTCTCCGGCGGCGAGATGGGCCGGATCGCGGGTGACTGCCGCGCCCTGGAGCCCCACACCAGGCTCCAGTCCACGCAGGAGGTGAAGGTCGTCACGTTCGTGCGCCCCGGCGATGTAGACACGATCCGTAACAGCCTGGCCACCAGCGGCGCGGGAATCATCGGGGACTACAAGCTGTGCTCGTTCCAGACCCCCGGCGTGGGAACGTTCCTGGGGGGCACGGGCACCTCGCCCGCGGCGGGCTCGGCCGGACAGTTTGAAAGCCTGGAGGAGTGCCGGCTGGAGATGGTGTGCGGCAAGGCCGCGCTCCCGCTCGCGCTGGATGTGCTCCGTCGCTTCCACCCGTACGAAGAACCGGCCATCGATGTGTACGACCTTGTCCCCCAGCCGCGCCGCAACGCCGGCGCAGGGCGGCGGCTGGTGCTGGACAAGCCGATGACCGTGGCGGACCTGACCAGGCGCCTGCGCGACTTCCTCAAGCGCGACCGGATGCGCTTTGCACTGGCCGGGCCCGACCACCCCGTGTCGCGCCTTGGTGTGGTCCCCGGCTCGGGCGCTTCGCTCTCGCGCCTGGCGCGCTCGGAGGGGTGCGAGGCGTTCGTGACCGGCGAGATGAAGCACCACGAGGTGATGGGCGCCCTCAACGCGGGCATGTCGATCATCCTGGGCAACCACACCAGCACCGAGCGGGGCTACCTGCCGCGCCTTGCCGCGAAGATCGAGCACCTGCAGCCGGGGCTACGAACGATGGTCAGCAAGGTCGATCATGACCCGCTGGTGACGGTGTAGAAATCAACCGATCAGGATACTCCGGGGAGCGAATCGGGGAGCGGTCGCGCGGGCCGTTCTTTCACGGGCTCAACGCTCGACAGATCCACGCTGCCGGTGGTCACAAACCCGGCCGACGGTCGCAGAACGTCGATATCGAACAACGTTTTGGCCAAAGCCCCGGGCTTGAGGTAGGTGATCCGGCCGCGCAGTTCGTACTGCCTGACCCCGGCCATGGACGGCTGATCTGCGGAGCGCGGGATGGCGGCGGGAAGCGTGATGCGCTGCCTTCCGAAGCGGCGCACGGTAGCCTGGGCCGAGCGCGTGCCGCGGAAGACGGACTGGCCGTCGAGGAAAACCTCGTAACTCAGGTCTTCCAGCGGCAGCGGGTCGGGATTGGGGTTGTCGGCCTCAAGTTCAAAGGTCAGCACAACACCATTTTCGGAGTGCTGGGTGAGCGTGCCTGACCGCACGCTCATCTGCGGGGGCCGGGTCGACGAGCAGCCGGGCGCGATCACGACAAGCCCGGTCAGGGCGAACACGTACAAGAGCGCTGGGGAGCGGTGGGGGGCGGGGTACATCATCGCCCGCGAGTGTACGTTGAACGGAGAGCGGCAACCCACCGGGCCGGCGACCGGGGTCAGTCGGCCGACATGTCCACCCACCCGGCCTCGCGGGTCAGTGCCAGGGCGTTGTAGTCGTTCGTCAGCCCGCCGATGCTGTGGGAGTAGTCCAGCCAGTGGATACACAGCCCTGCCATGACCAGGAAGCAAAGCCACGTGGCCAGTTCCGCCTTCGCGGCCCGGCGCGTCCAGTAAAGAATTCCCAGCCCCAGGCCCATCGTGGTCAGTTTCCACACCACGACGAAGGCGGGGGAGTTGTGCTCCATCACGGCCCGGGCGATGGGGTTACTCTCCACCATCCCCACGCTGGTGATGTACGTCATGGTCATTGCAAGGTCGCCAAGGCACATGATGGCCGTCGCGATGAGCAGCAGGCTGACACGCAGGGCCCGCCCATCGGGCGTGCCGGCGTGGCTGAGGGGGGTCAAGAGTCGGCCCCGGCCAAGGGCACGGGGCAAAGCGGGGTCGGGCATCACGCGGGGAGATCGGACGACACTCGCAACCAAAACACCCGCTTGGCGCCGGACGGCACGTAAACTGTCCGTCCGTGCCGATGATGACGGTTACGGCGGGCTCGAGGACGAAACTCACCGCCGGGAACCGTCGATGGTGCTTTGGGCCTTGAGATCACATCGGGCACGCCGCCGGGTGCACCGCTGGGGGTTGCATGGCGTAGAGCTGGATCGGGGAGGTGTGTGTGCGTCCCATAGCCCGCGTGCGCGATAGATTGGCCGTGGTCTTTCTGGCGATGGTGGCCGTCACATGCCCGGCTATGGGGCAGCGCCGCAGCGTGTACCCGGACGAGGCCGTCGGCACGCGCGACGCCCTGGTGCGGGTCCGCGAACTCACCGAGGGCGGCAACATGCCCGAGGCCCTGCGGGTGCTCCAGAAGACCCTGGAGGCCGAGGGCGACCAACTCCTCCTCAGCAGTTCCGATGCCGACCTGTACCTGCCCGTGCGGCAATGGGTCCACGACTTGCTGCTCACCTCGCCCGAACTCCTCCTGCGCTACCGCCAGGAGGAAACCCCGCGCGCCCAAGCCCAACTCGCGGCAGGCCACTTCGCCGCCCTGGAGCGCGACCGGCTGCTCACCGCGCCGGGCCTTGAAGCGGCCCTGCGCCTGGCCCAGCTTGGCATCGAGCGGGCGGACTTCGAGGCGGCTCGCCTCACGCTTGAACAACTCGAGCGCCACCCCGATAGAACCCCCGGCAGTCCGGGTGCCACTGACGCCGCCCGACTCGCCGGTGTCATCGCTGGATTCCTGGGGCGCGAAGATGTGACGCGGTGGGCCCAGCGGTGGGCGACGCAGGCCGGGCTTGACCCCGGCGCGACCATCCCGGCACGACTCCCCGCGCCGCCCCCCGGCGCGCGTCGGGTGGAGGAGAGCCCGCTCCAACCGGCCCATGCCCCCAACCTGGCCAAGGTCCCGGGCCAACCGCTCCAGTCGGTTGTGCTTGATGAAGAACAGGCCGGCCAGCCCGAGCCCGGGAGCCGCGAGCCGGGCCAGCGGCCAAACCAGCGCTTCGCGAGCATCCCCTGGGTCTTCCCGTCCGTCGTGGGTGATTCGGTCTTCGTGAACAACGGAGAGTCCATCAGCGCCTGGGACAGTGCGACACTAAGCCCGCTCTGGATCGTCACCCCATCGCGCCAGCCCGTCATCGTGCGGGATCGCTTTGAAGACAACTTCAGTTTCATGCCCAACAGCCGCGGCCTGAAGGAAGATGTCGCCTCGGTGACGGTTTCCGGGAACGTCGCGCTGGGCGCGACTGGAATCCCTGAATCAGGCCAAAGGCGTGGGGACCGGCGCATCCATGCGGTGAACACCACGAACGGCGGCTTGCTCTGGTCGGTTGATCCATCGTGGCTGGACCCCCGGCTGGAGGGGGCTTTCGTCCGCGGCCCCATCGTCGTTGACGGGAATACGGCCGTGATTGCGCTCCGCCGGCCGGGGATGTTCCGGCGCGTCACCAACCTGTACCAGGTCGGTATTGACCTGTACACGGGCGCGCTGCGATGGACGCGCCTGGTGGGGAGCGTGGGGAACCAGCCCTTCGGGCGGGCCGTCGGCCGGCCCGACGGCGGCGTGATCGCCGAGGGCGTCGTCTACCGCGGCGATGAGATGGGCCTGCTCAGCGCGTACGAGGTCGGCTCGGGCCGGCCGCGATGGGTGCGCCTGACACCGGTCCGGACCGGGCTTGACCAGCGCTCGACCGGGGCCGATACGTACTCCCCCTTTGAGATCGCCGTGCCCGTGGTGCACGCGGACTCCATCACCTTCCTCGAACCCGACAAGGCCCGCATCATCCGGGTTTCCCGCCATGACGGGAAGATGCTCGGTTCGCGCGACGCTTCGGCCATGGGCGACCCGCGCTACCTGCTCCGCGTGGGCGACTACCTCGCCTCCGTGGGGAACACCCGAGTTGCGTTTGTCAAACTGGAATCGTTCGAGCAGGGGACCATCAGCCTGAGCGGAACGTTCTCTGGACCGGCTATCGCTGGGCGCGCGATCGCCGCCAACGAGCGGTTGCTGCTGCCGATCGAGGGCGGGGTTGCCGTCATCGATCCTTCCAGGCCGACGGACCACACACTGACGTCGATCTCGAGTTCGGGGAACATCGTGCTGCCGCACGGGCCATCCGGCGGGCACATCATCGCCGCTGACCAGTCCCGCCTGCACAGTTACCTGGGGTGGAACGAGGCCGAAGCGCTCCTGAAGCGCCGCGTCGAAGAGCGTCCGCGCGATCCCCAGCCGCTGCTCACATACATCGAACTGGCCTCGCGCACGGGGCGGGCCGATCTGGTTCCGGGCCTGGCGGACCGCGCCTTGACCCTCCTCAGGAACCCACCCAGCCCGGATTCGTTCACGTACTCGCATTCCCGACTCTTTGACCTGCTGCTCGGGGTGACCCGAGCCAGCCGCGGCGCGTGGCTCAACCCCGCCGCGGAGACCGTTCCCGGTCAGGCGCCCATGGCGGTACGAGACGTCCCGCTGCTGGACGCCATCATCAAGCGGCTGGCCGCCGTCTCGGAATCTCCGGCCGAGCGGGTTTCCATGCACCTCGAAACCGCATGGGTGAGGGAACTGCAACAGAACCCGGGCGCTGCGGTCGAGAGCTACCAGCAGGTCCTGATCGACCCTTCGCTGGGAGAAGTCACGCTCAACCCCGGAGACCTGCTCACCACCCCCGAGCCTGGAACCACCGGAACGCTGGTGCCCGCGCAGCAGGAGGCGACCGATCGCCTCGCCGCGTTGCTCAAGCGCGTTGGCCCGACGCCCTACCTCGCGTTTGACGAAGAAGCGCGCCGAGGCTTTGAAGACCCGGCGATCACCCAAGATGCGGGCCGGCTTGCAGCCCTGGCCCGGGCCTACCCCGCGGCGGCGATTACCCCCGCGGCATGGCAGTTGGCTGGTGAAGCGTTTGCTCGTAGCGGCAAGCCGCTGGAATCCACGCGCGCCATCGGGGCGGGACTCCGCGCGGCGGAACTCGGAGCCTCGATCGGCCGCGAAGATCAGGGCCCGGTCATCGGGCGTCTGGCGGGCGCGTTGCTCGCCCGGACCACCGTCCAGGGTCAGTTTGAACTTTCGTACCGGCTCCTCAAGAGGCTGGCGCGTGAGTACCCCGGATTGGTCGTGGACTGGGAAGGGTCGCCCACGGACCCCGCCGTCGCCGCCGCCACGCTTGTTGGGCAGTTGGCGGTCCGCCCGCCGCTGGCCCTGATCGGCCCCAGCCTGCGAGATGAAGTGCAGGTGCTCGATTCCTGGCGGCCCATCGAGAGCGTGGTGCGCGGGCTCCCGGGCGATTCGGGCGACACCGTTGTCATGCTCTCCGAGGCCCTGCACCAGGTTTCCCTGTGGGGCGTTTCCGCCGAGGATGGCCGGCTCCACCAACTCTGGACCCGGCCCTGCGACACGCGCCCGGTGCTTATCCGAGCCACCCCAGACCAGACCATGCTCTTCTGGCCCAACTCCACCGGCGGCGGCATCGAATCCATTTCTTCGCACGATGGATCAACACTCTGGCGGACGCAGGACTTTGCCGCCATCTTCGCCGATGTCGCGGCGGCCGGTGCGGCCCAGGGCTTTTCCCAGCCGGGCGAAGGCGACCGCATCGCCACGCCCCTTGATGGTCAGGTCCGGCCCGATGACCTGCTGGTCTGCGCCGATGCAGACACACTGACCCTGGTGCAGCGCAAGGGCTGGGCGGCGGGGTTCAACCTCAACGACGGGACCACGCTGTGGCACACGGCCCTTGAACTCAACCGCATCTACGAGGTGGAGCAGGTCGGTCCCTTCGTACTCGTGGGGGGCTCGACCACCCCGCGTGACGGCCAGGACCGTGCTCTCCCGGCGGTGTTGGCGATCGATGACCGGACGGGCAAGGTTCACACCCGGCTGGGGCAACCGCAAATTGGCGATCACTCGCGGTGGATGCGGGCGACGCCGGAGGGCGATGCAATCATCGCTACTTCCGAGGGAATCCTCCGGTTTGACCCGCAGACCGGCGCTGTGAAGTGGACCGACGCCGGAACGCCGGGCGAGGGCTCGACAGCGGGGTGGATCGTGGGCGACGGGCTGTTCGTGCTCGATGGGGAGGCGCAGGTCTGGCGCCTGGCGCTCGCCGACGGCACCCACGCGCCTGCACCGCTGGACTCGCGCCGCAAGGTGAGTTTCCCAACCACCGCATCGGTCATGAACAACTCGCTCGCGCTGACCTCGTCCCTGGGCATCGTCGTGTTCGGGCAGGACGGCACTGTTCTGGGCGTAGACGCCCTCGAGGATCAGAACGCAATCGAGCCCCCGGTGGCAGCGCAGTCGATGCTCGTCGCGATCGAGGCGCCGCAGCGCGACGACCCCGGCTTTGAGGGTGATGCCGCCCCCTCCCGCCTGTTCATGTTCAACCACCCCACCGCCAAACTGATCGGCGTTGAACGGATCAGGCTGCACGATGCGCCGCGAACTCTGACGCTCATCGACGGCAAGGTGCTCATCGGCGAGGGGACGATCACCATCGTGCTGGATGCGCCTGTCCAAAGCCCGGGGCCGTAACCGAGGCGCGCAACCCGATCGTGCGGCTCCGCTTACTCCGGCACCGTCGAAGGGTCCATCCCATTCTCCATCGCGACGATCTTGCGGATGCGCCGCGAATGTCGCCCCCCCTCAAACTCGGTCTTGAGCCACACCTCGGTGATTTTCTCGATGAGGCGCTGGCCCAGCAGGTCCGCTGATAGGCACAGCACGTTGGCGCTGTTGTGGCTGCGGCTGAGCTGCGCGGTCAGTTCGTCGTGCACGACCGCCGCCCGCACACCCTTGATCTTGTTAGCCGCGATGGACATGCCGATGCCGGTGCCGCAGATCAGCACCCCCACGTCCGCCCTCTGCTCGGCCACCGCCTTGCCCACCAGGTACGCCCGCTCGGGGTAGTCCGCCGGCGCCCCGGTGCAGTCCCCCAGCAACTCAACCTCGTGCCCTTCGCGCTTGAGCTTTTCGCACAACTGGCGAATCCCGGTGGCCCCGCGGTGGTCGGCGCTGAGTGCAACTTTCATGGTGGCTGCTCCTTCCCGTGGTGCATGCCCCCACTTTGCGGGCGGGGGGTGTGATGTGCGGGGCTGCGGTCCTGCTACCCCTCGAGTTCCTTGAGCCGGCCTTCGATCAACGCCCGAAGGCGCTTGGCCGTAACACGGTATTCCTCCAAAGGGCCCCCGATGGGGTCGGGCACGTCAGTTCCGGAGGGATCCAGCAGAAAAACCTTGCCGGCGAAGCGCGGGGCCACTTCGATGATCGACTGCACGTGGCCCGTCGTGAGCCCGTACACAACTTCGGCGTCCGCCAGCATTCTTTGGTCCAGGTCGCGCGAGCGGTGGGCGCCCGGGCTGACGCCCATTTCTTCGAGCGCGGCACGGGCCTGCGGTGTCATCGGCGCCCCGTTGGACGCCATCACGCCCGCCGAGACCACGTGTGTCGGGATGCTGGTGGCGCCTTGGGCGATGAGGTCCCGCGCGATGGCCTCGGCCATCGGGCTGCGGCACGTGTTGCCCGTGCACACAAACAGCACCCGCCGCTCGACCATGCGGCTGATAGCCCGGGCGTCGTACACGCCGGTTGATCCGATCTCGTACGAGCCATTCAACTTGAGCCGTACCGCCGTCGAGGGCACCCCCAGGCGCGTGGGGCCGTCGTCCAGCACGGAACGAATGCCCATGCCCGCGGCTCGCTCGCTCGCATTGTCGGGCAGGCTGCGACCATCTCCCAGCCCCATCGCGCTGGCCCGCCCCGCAATCACGGGGACGCCCGCCCGCTCAATCACCGCCCGAGCGATGGGGTGATTGGAGATACGGACACAGACCTCGCCCGCCCGATCCATCACTCCGGGTGACACGCCAAGCCCGTTGAGCCGCTGAGCAAGTTCCGCCTCGACCATTTCAACAATGAACCGGACCGGACCGGGGGCAAGCCGCTTGAACAAGCGCCGGTGCAGCGGCACCTTGATTCCCAGGGCGTCCAGCACCGTCTGGCTGTCGGGGGCGTGCCAGGTGGAAGGGTCCCCGGGCGCTGCCCCGGTCAGTTTCAATAGTTGCCCCACCGCCTGCGGGGCCTGCGCGTTGGCGGCGACTCCATACACCGTCTCGGTCGGGAACACGACCAACTGTCCGGCGCGCAGAGCCGCGGCGGCGGCGGCGACCGCCGACTCCTGACCGATCGCCCCTGCTGCGCTTGGCTGGCCCTGGTTCACACCGTGATTGTGACCGCACTTGGCCGGGGGATCAATCGGACCTCGGAGGACTGACAATCTGCCTTATCGTCAGCCCGGCCGCCTCGTTGTTGGCCTATTGTTTGGGCATCCTGAGGCAATATGGGTCTCAGCCAAGTGAAACTCACAGCCAGTTGGGCTCGAACAGTCCACTGCCCGGCCCGGTGCCCCCGCACGGTCGATGTCAGGAGAAGGAATCGGGTTGCAACGGATTGCACGCGCGGCGGTACCATTCCGGTTAGTGCGGCGAGGGCCTTTTATGGCTCAATCACCGAGTAGGCCAGTCCAGGAGCGATCACATGCAGCGTCCGAACCCCGGTTGTGCGCGTCGGCGAGGCTTCAGCCTCGTTGAACTGTTGATCGTCCTGCTCATCATCGTGCTCATCATCGCGATCGTGATCCCGGCGCTGGGCGGGGCCCGGCGCGCGGCCAAGGACGCCGCCACCCGCAACCTGATGCAGAACCTGAACCAATCGAGCAGTTCGTTCATCCTGTCTGAGCGGCGCGCGCCGGGGTACTTCTCACCGGCGGAAATGGGCGGGCTTGAGAATGAAACGCAGTGCTTCAGCGGCATGCAGAACGTGATGCTCGATCTGGCGGGCGGCATCCTAACCGATGACGCTAACCCAGAAGCCGACGACGTCACCGTTATTCTTAATCCCTCTAACCCGAACAGCAGGGTGAAGATTCGGCCAGACCTGATCGGCGTGCCATCCAGCGGCAAGGCGTACTTCAGCCCAGACCCCAGGTACTTCAAGCGGCAGAACGGCGTCGAGGGTGGGCTGCGGGCCGTCGCCGCGGCAACCACGACTTACGACAAGTGCCCCGAGTTGGTTGATGCCAACGGCATGCCGATCCTGATGTGGCCCATCGATCCGACAGCGATTGATCGCGCTTCCGCAACGGACGCAACCAAGTACTTCGCCCGGCAGAACTCCGGCAACCCCGCCGGCACCAACAAAGCCCGAGCCTATTGGGCGACCAACGCGGCGTACTTAGCGGGCACTTCGGTCGGCTCCAAGGCCCGGAACCAGGCAGCCGGCAGCCTCCTCAGCAACTCGAATCCAACGGAAATGCGTCACGCCCTGACAGCCCTCACGGGAAGCCCGAATGCCCCGCTAGAAACGGTGGATGTCGCAGTCCAGGACTACGTACCAGCCGCTGCTCGCGGACAGTTCGTTATCCACGCGGCCGGAGCCGACGGTTTCTACCTCGGCGTGAACGACAAAGGCGCCAAGACCAAGGGTGGCGCGGAGTTGTTCTACGGCCTGAACTTCAAGGCCGCCGGCAGCGGCGCCGGCGCCCCCGGCCACATGGACGCCCAGGGCAAGCCTGAGAATATCGATGTCATCTCCAAGTTTGACGACATCATCAGCGCTGGCGGCGGCTGACGGAACCAAGCAACGCGTTGCTCTTGCAACCCCGAGCCCCTTGGCCCGGGGTTTTTCGTCTTTGCGGCAGTTGACGCCGCCCCGCGAAGCGGCGAGCCTGTGCATTCATGAACGCCGCGGCCCCGTCACAGCCCGACCTGGTCGGCGCGGCAAGATGCCGCGTCGTGGTCGCATTCACCGCCGTAGCGGCGGGAATCATGCTGGCGCGGGCGATCCCGATGGTGAACGCAACCGTGTGGTTCGCGGGCGCGGCCGGCCTGTGCGCCGCGATGATCCCGGCGCGGGGTTGGTTCTGCCGCGTACTGCTCGTGATTACTTGTGCTGCATTATCCGCCGGGTGGTACGCGGGCCGGATTCACGAACAGCCCACCGATCGCTTGGCCTCGCGCCTGGCACACAGCGGCGCTGTCGAGCCGTGCCTCATCACAGTCGAGGGTGTGCTGCTGGATTCACCACACCCACGCGCCGCTCCCGGCGGCGAACTGGCGGCGTTCCTGCATGCTCAACCGCGGACACGCTTTGACCTTCGCCTGACGGGCGCGATAACCGATGGCGGCCTTGTCCCGGTCAGCGGCCGACTCTGGGTCGCCGTGGGCGGGGCTCAGCAGGTCACAGCGCACGCGGGCGACACGGCCCGGATGACCGGACTCTTCACCGGTGTTGATGGCCCGATGAACCCCGGTGAAACCGACATGCGCATCGCCGCGGCCCAGGGTGGATTCGATGGCCTGCTGACGCTGAGCGGCGCCGGGTTGATCGAGAAACTTCCCACCGCCCCGTCCGTTGCGGGTCAACTTGAATCGCTGTTCCTCCGACTTCGGGCGTGGCTGCAACTCCGGGCCCAGACAGTGGTCGAGCGCGCGGGCGGCGACACGGGCGACGCCACACCCGCGCAGTCGCTGCTCAAAGGCCTCATCCTGGGCGACTACGACACCAGCCAGCCGGAGGTGCGTGATGCGTTCGCACGCCAGGGCCTCGCCCACATCCTCTCCATCTCCGGCTTCCACCTGGCCGTCATGGCAATGGTGGCGCTCACGCTCGTCCGGCTCACCGGCGACCGCGGCTGGGTGGAGCCTTCCATCGTCGCCCTCATCGTGGTCGCGTATGTCATGGTCGTTCCGCCCTCGGCGCCCATCATGCGGTCGGCGGCGATGGTGTTTGTGTTGCTGCTTGCCGAAGCCTCCGGCCGCCGCTACGACCGCCTGACGCTATTGGGCTGGATCGCCATCTGCCTGCTCATCTGGCGGCCCGCGGACCTGTGGTCTTTGGGTTACCAACTCAGCATCGGCCTCACCGGCGCGCTCTTCTGGCTGGCCCGCCCCTTCAAGGACCGCCTCTTCGGCCCGCTCCTGCTGGGAACGCTCGAATCGCGCGACCGGTCGTTGCCCCGGCGCGCGGCCGACTTCTTCAAGGAAGCAGCTTCCGCCGCCATTCTCTGCTGGCTCATCTCCGCCCCGCTCATCATGCTCCGGATCGGTCTCCTGAGCCCCTTCGCGATCATCGCGACCGTCCTGGTCACGCCGATCATCACGGTCGTCTTGTGGATCGGTTACATCGCGCTGCTGATCGGTTCAATCATCCCGCCCGCGGCCGACCTCGCGGCCGGCATTCTCTCAACGCTCGCCTCGTGGTCCATCTTCGTTGTCCACTGGATCGATGGCCTCCCCATAAGTTCCATCCGCGTGCCGCCGGTCAGCATTGCCTGGACCTGCGCGGCCACCGTGGTCGCCATCTATTGGTGCCGGTGGGGGCATTCCCGAGATTGGCGGGCGTGGTCCGGCACGGCGGTGGTGGGGGCGTGGATGGTGTGGCTCTGCACTCTGGGGCAGAGCCTGCCCGTGCATACACGGTTGCGGATCGACATCTTCGCCGTGGGCGATGGCACCTGCCACCTCATCCGCAGCGGCGAAGAGGCCATGCTCTGGGACTGCGGCTCTCTCAACGCCCGCGGCGTGCAGCCGGTGCTGGTGGAAGCCGCGCGGGCGGTGGGGGCTTGGCGGACACCGATCGTGGTCATCAGCCACCCCGACATCGACCACTTCGGCGCCCTACTGGATGTGGCAGCACCGATGGGGGTGGAGACTGTCATCGTCGGGGAGCGGTTCCTGGCGCAGGCCGCTGAGGAACCCGATGGGAGCGCGGCGGCGCTGTTGAACGGGCTTCGAGATCGCAACATCGAAGTCCGGAGCGTCGGCGTTGGCGACGCGTGGAAGTTCGGGCACGCGCAGGTCCAGGTCCTTGCGCCCCGGGCCGGTACAGATTGGGTCAATGACAACGACCATTCGCTGGTGGTTTCGATGGAAGTGGGGACACATGCCGGACCCAGGAGCATCCTGCTGACCGGGGATATCCAGGATGAGGCTGTCGCGTGGCTCATGGATCGCCATGCGCACCTCCGGCCAAGCATTCTTGAACTCCCGCACCACGGCTCGGCCCGGTAACCGGCGATGCAACTGGTCGCCCAACTCGCGCCCGCGGTCGTATTGCAATCCACCGGCCGTCAACGGGCCAACGACCCGCGCTGGGATTTTCTTCGCGCCGGACGGCGTTGGCACTGCACGGCGGAGACGGGGGCGGCGTGGGCGGAGATTCGGGCGGACGGCGGGGTTGCGAGTGGGAGCTTTCGGTAAAGGAGCTCTTTTCGGATCGCCGACTCCGCAAGGCCAAGCCAGGTCACGCAGAAGCCGAGGCATGGCTGGCGTGCACTCCGGGCCACCGTGCGCTCACCTGTCCCTTGACCGAAGTTCCACGTTCAGATCATTCGGGCGGTGGCCGAAGGCCACCAGCAGTTCGTGACACCGTTCCCTGATGGCATTGGCACTGAAACACGTTTCAACCCAGATGCCGCTGCGGCCTATCTGCCCGGGCGTCTGCAGCCGATCCCTTTCCCGAGCGTAGTAGCCCTTGCCGCGGCTGCTGCCGAGTTGACCAACCCGAGCCCAGAACTGGTCTGGATTCCTGTCGTACAGAATGACCGCCAACCCGATTAGGATTTCCTTGAACTTGCTCACCACATGTCGCTTCCCGAGAAAGGTGTAGGAGACGGCTCTCCGAAACGTCCATTCCCCATCATCGGTCCGGGATTCGGCGGTCGTGCCGGGCGAAACCCTCTTTTCCTCTAACTCCCCTCGCAGCGGTTCTGTGCGCTGGTCCAGCGGCCTGCTAAACCTCACGATGAACTCACCGAGGTCCTCGGGGTCTGGTTTGTGTCCGCAACGGCCCTCAACCTTTTGAGATAGCAGTTCGATCAGGTCGGGATCCGGCTGTTCACATAGTTCACTCCAGGCGATCGGAATCGCCCGTTCGATTGCACGTTCCTTAGTGTGGTCCGCGTGAAGATCTTTCGCGGCCTGTAACGCGGACCCATCGAGGACCGCCGCTTTGCCCAGAAACTTTCGAAAACTTGCCGCAACGTCTTCCGGTTGTTGTTCTTCCAAGTTGATCGTAAAAAACTTCCGCTGCTCCCAACTGCTGTTCGGTTGGGTCGGAAGATATAGCCACCACCGAACACCGTCCGTGAGTGCAGCAATTGTGACACTCTGGTCGAACGCGTAACGAAGCAACTGCTCCTGGTGACGATCGAGTGGCTCATTCATGCGTTTGACTTCCAGAAACACGGCTGGATCGTCACCTCGTTTCAAGCAGTAATCAACTCGACCGCTGCCAACGGCGTACTCCGGCGCGACTTCCAGAATATTGTCCCGATCCCAGCCCAGTCGTGCAACCAGTGGGAGAACAACGCCCTGCTTTGTCGCCTGCTCATTCACGACATATGCGCCCCTGTGCTTGAGGATGGATCGGATTAGACCAACTAGATCTTGCGGATCGGAAGTCATTGTTTTTTCCTCGAGCCCTACTGAAACACAGCGCTGGTAAATGTGATTCGCGCAAGTTTTCGCTGGCTATTCTCAAGAAGCAGTTCTACGGCGAGACAACCCTACGCATGTGCAGCCGCCTCACCCTGCCTTGCTAGTCGTGCCCAAGCTTCGGCGAAGAGTCTCCATCGCTCTCCGCACTAAAGCTGTTCATCCTGTTGGGCCCTCTGGATGACCTCCCACCGCGACAGACCTCGTACGGATTCCTTGAACTTGGGGTCTTCATCCAACCTGCGACGGGCCGTCTCCTGGGCTCGCTTCAGGTCGAATGCCCGACCCGCCTTCCCATCACGCCTCTCCCATCGGCTCTGGCAGTTGTTGCAGTGCCAACGCGGTTCTGCACCGCCAGCCGTGCAGCAACCACCCAAAACGATCCGCTTTTCCTCGACCGCTCGGTTGAGCGTGTCGGTGAAGATCGGAAGACCAAAGAAGATCCCGGCAACATCAGCAGAACCGCAGTGCGGACAGGTCGGTCGGTCCGTCGTTGGCGTCTTTCCCATTGCCCTCCTGCCGGTCGTTGCGCCTCAGCCCCTCAGTTCTTTCTCCGTTCCAGCATCTCCTTGCCGTCGCTCCTCACGAGCCTGCGCTCAGGGCTCTCTTACCCTTCCAGGTAAGTATACCCCTCCAGCCCTTCGTCGTAGAACTTGAGCAGCGCCTTGCCCTCGCTCACGGTGATGCGGCCCTGCCTGCACGCGGCCTCGACATCCAGCCGCATCGCGCGCTTGAGGTCCTCGTGGTCGTACTGCACGTACTGCAGCACTTCCTCCACGGTGTCGCCCTCGATGACCTCTTCGATCTCCCACTCGCCCTTTTCATCCAGCGCCAGGTGCACCGCGTGGGTGTCGCCCAGGAGGTTGTGCAGGTCGCCCAGGATTTCCTGGTAAGCCCCCAGCAGGAAGACGCCCAGGTAATAGGGCTCCACGCCCGCGCACTCGCCGGGGAGGTCGCGCACCTCGTGCAGTTCCAGGATTTTCTTATCGATCCGCTTGTCGACGAAGTGGTCCACCTTGCCGTCGCTGTCGCAGGTGATATCGCCCAGAATACCCCGCCGGGTGGGCTCTTCATTCAGGCGGTGGATGGGGACGATAGGGAAGAGCTGGTCGATGGCCCACGAGTCGGGCATGCTCTGGAAGAGCGAGAAGTTGCAGAAGTAAATGTCGCTGAGCAGTTCGGGCAGGTTCTCAAACTCCTCGGGGAGGTCGCCCTTCTTGCTGGCCTTCTCCAGGAGTTTCTGGCCGATGGCCCAGAAGAGTTGCTCTGCCGCGGCACGCATGGGGAGGGACATGTACCCCAGGCTGAAGAGGCTCATGGCCTCATCGCGGGCCTGGGTGGCGTCGTGGTAGATCTCCAGCAGGTTGCGGTCGGTCAAGCCCTTGAAGGCGTCCAGCAGGTCGATGACGGGCTGGGGGACCTCGGTCTCGGCCTTCATCGCGCTTTCGATCTGGACCAGGTCGGGGGTGCTCTCAAAGCGGCTGGTGCCCAGCACATCGATGATGAGAGCGCTCGAATACGCAACCATCGCGCGCCCCGACTCGCTGATGATCAGCGGGTGCGGGACCTTCGCATCCTCGCAGACCGACTTGATCCGGTACACCACATCCGCGGCGTACTCGTGCACGCTGTAGTTGATCGAGGAACTCCACGCCGACTGGCTGCCGTCGTAGTCCACGCCCATGCCCCCGCCGATGTCGAGCATGGTGAGCCCGGCCCCCAGGCGGTGCAGTTCGGTGTAGATGTGGGCCAGTTCGTTGACGGCGGTCTTGAGCACCCGGATGTCGTAGAGCTGGCTCCCCACGTGGCAGTGCAGGAGGTTCAGGCAGTCGAGCATGCCGTTGGACTTGAGGTACTCGACCGCCTTCAGGACCTCCGAGACGAACAGGCCGAACTTGCTGCGGACGCCCGCCGAGCCCTCCCAGCGGCCCGCCCCCCGGGAACTGAGTTTGACGCGCAGGCCGATCTTCGGGCGCACGTTGTAGGCCTTGGCGTGCTTGACGATGAGTTCCAACTCACTGAACTTCTCGACAACCGGGATGATGTTGCGCCCCAGTTTGGTCGCCAGGATCACCGTCTCGATGAACTCATCATCCTTGAAGCCGTTGCAGATGATCGGCATCCCGTTGACGCCCGGGCCCCCGGCGGTGGCCGACAGCCCCAGCACCCCCAGCAGTTCCGGTTTGCTCCCGGCCTCAAGCCCGAAGTTGAGTTCAACGGCGGTCTTGGCGATCTGCTCGCAGACGTGGCGCTGCTGGTTGACCTTGATGGGGTACACGCAGGCGTACCCGCCCGTATACACCTGTTCGGCCATCACATCGTCGAAGGCCTTGCGGATTTCGCGGAGGCGGTGGTCGAGGATGTCGTTGAAGCGCAGCAGGACGGGCGTGTGGATGCCGCGCTCGCGCAGGCCCTCGACGACCTCGTGCAGGTCGATCTGCTTGCTGGGCTCCTTGGTGGGAAGCACCGTCAGGTGGCCCAGGGAGTTGACGCCGACATACCCCTTGCCCCAGTCGGGAATCCCGTAGAGTCGGGCGGATTCTTCGGCCGTCCATTGGCCGTGGAGGAACGCGCTGCGGTTTGATGAAATGGTGGCCATCGTAAAGCGAAACCCTTTCCCGCGTGCTGCGCGGGCGATCCTTCATGCGACGAATGACAGACGTGAAGAACACATGGCCGTGCTCGGTTTGATCCGTCCGGTCTTACGCCGCGGTTTCACCGATCCGTGCGCGGCTTCTCCCTCCGACGAGAGACACCGCCCGGATGCCACCGACCCAAACTCAACGACACACCACAAAAAGATATCGGATCGTGGGGGCGGGACAAGTACCCGGGCAAGAGAACTTTTGAGGTCACGTGGACTGGGGCTTCGCCTGTTGGGTGCCGCCGGTCGTCTTTGAGACCGGTGTTCCCTGACCCTTGCCGGTCTACCGGCCCGTCGCTACCGGCTCGTTCAGGACCTTCTCGGCGTAGTCCATCATCGCATCGCGGAGTTGCTCAAAGCTCTCCAGCACGTAGTAAATCGGCTGGTAATGGTCGATCTTGAAGTCGGTTTCACAGACCTGCTCAAGGTCAAAGGGCCGGCGCTCGGGAACATCCGACTCCAGCGAGTACTGGCTCTCACCGATCGAGGACATCAGCCCCGAACCGTAGATTTTCAACCGTCCATCTTCCTTTACCAGCCCAAACTCGACCGTGAACCAGAAGAGCCGGCCGAGGCGCTTGACGTGGGTTGGGTCGTCGCACTGGAGGGCGGCCTTGCCGTAGGTCTGCAGGAAGTCGGCAAACACGGGGTCGGCGTGCAGCGGCACATGCCCGTAGACGTCGTGGAAGATGTCCGGCTCGGGCAGGTAGTCGAGTTTCTCCAGCGGGCGGATGGTGATGGTGGTGGGGAACTCCCGCTTGGCCAGGCACGCGAAGAACGCCTTGGGGGGCAGGTACCCCGGCACCGCCCGGCTCTGCCACCCGGTTTTGCCCTGCAGCACCTTGTTGACCTCGGACAGGCGCGGGACATGGTCCTTGGGCAGGTTGAAGGCGTCAAAACCGGAGAGGAAGACGTTGGATGCCTGCTGGCGCAGCGTCTGAATCCGCCGCTCATACAGCGTCTTCCAGGTCAGGTGGTCCTTGGGGCTATACCGGTCCCAGTGCTGGGTGATGTAAAAGCGGGTCTGGTCGATCTGGCTGGCGGGCAGACTGGGGGCCTCGTCGGCCGCGGCTTGGGCGCGCCGGGCTTCTTCGCTGTCGATGATCTGGGAATAGTGGGTGTCGCCTTGCATGGGACGTGCCTCCGTGTAGGGAATCATATCTACACGGAGAATCCGGAGAACGCGGAGACCACCGAAGGAGTGGGCACAGCCGCGGGGTGCCCGTCCCGGTTCGGGGCGGGAGAAGTGCATGACACTTGCCGCGCCGGAAACGGCGCGGCAAGTGCCGGCTGACTGATTGGCCTTCGAGGTCTTGGTAGCACGTTCCTGGCGGCGCTGGAGTCGAATCTCCGACCAAGCTCGGACAGTCTCCCTGCTCTCGGAGCACATGGATGAGTAATGCCGATTAGCGCGACCGCGCGGCAAACGCCTCCCAGGCTTCAGCCGCGCTGATGGCTTGCTCCGGGGCGATGGCCTCCGAGGCGGGTGCGCCGGGGCGGCGGCGGTGGACGGCGGCTTGGATGCTGTCCTGTGGATCGGGGCGCACAATCGGCGTGTCTGAACCGAAGATCAGGAGTTCGCCGGGCGTGCAGCCCGCATCGATGAGGTCGCGAAGGGGAAGGACGCGGCTCAGGCGGTGGGGAAGTTGTCGCCTGAGCACCTCGACATCCGCGAGCAGGTGACAGGGTTGAACGCTGGCGACGATACCGAGGCGCGCAAAGCGCGGGATGTCGGCGGGGTCGATCAGTTCGGCGTGCTCGATGCGCAGGCCGGTGCTGGAGGAGGGGTGGGGGTGGGGGT
>Ga0163144_10004316_pt1 | contig 32070 bp, 39 predicted proteins | sample OliLak19BULKMAT1_FD_123175 | JGI IMG/M metagenome (GOLD analysis project Ga0163144, IMG submission 123175) | Freshwater microbial mat bacterial communities from Lake Vanda, McMurdo Dry Valleys, Antarctica - Oligotrophic Lake LV.19.BULKMAT1 | ecosystem: Environmental > Aquatic > Freshwater >... | reverse complement strand
AGATTTTAAAAGCAAGTATTTAGATATTTACGACAAAGTAAGCGGCCAAACCGAAAAAGACAAAGTATCTATCTTAGATGATGTAGATTTTGAGCTAGATTTGATACGGCGTGATGAGATAAATGTAGACTACATCGTGATGCTACTAGCACGGTTGGTTGATAGTGACGAAGAAACGAAGAGCAGAATGATAAAAAACATCTTAGATGTAATGGCGACTGACCCGATATTGCGTAGCAAGCGTGAACTGATAGAAAAATTTATAGAAGGAAATATTCCAGATATTAGCAATGCCGATGATGTAGCCGAAGAACTTGATGCTTTCTGGGCCAAAGAAAAGCTCGAGGCTTTCGAGAAGATGTGTAAAGACGAAGGTATCAAGCCCGATGATATGCAAAAGCTTATAAATGATTATTTGTATACTGGGCTAAAGCCGCGGCGCGATCAATTGGCTGAAACACTCCAGGAAACACCGAAGATACTAGAGCGCGATTCTGTTATTAAGAAGATAAGCACAAAGTTTAATAAATTTATCGAGACTTTCATAGAAGGAGTATAGTAAACTTATGGCAGATACTATTAATGAAAAACTATCCTCAGTACTATCTGGTGTTGCTGGTGAATACTTTGTAGCAGGAGAATTGAGCAAACGAGGATATATCGCTTCAATTACGCTTAGAAATACAAAGGGCGTGGATATACTTTGTTCTAACTCAGATGCATCTAAATCTGTTGCAATTCAGGTTAAGACCAACCGAAGATCAAATCGTGATTGGATTCTTAACGTAAAGTCCGAGGATTATTACGCTGATAATTTGTACTACGTATTTGTTAATCTAAACGATAACGAGACAGCACCTGACTATTTCATAGTTTCAAGTATTGATGTTGCTAAGCATACAAAAGAGAGTCACGCAGTGTGGCTAAATACGCCAGGACGTAGCGGACAGGCTCATAACGACACAACAATGCGAAAGTTTTCTGATCAAAACGAGAAATACTTAAATCGCTGGGACTTACTAGGTCTTTAGCTTTGAAATCGAGACAGTCCTTATTTGTAGTGACCGATTTTGTACGATATACTCCGTTAAAGCGGTACTAGGTCAACCTGCTTGGTCAGTGAAAAGTGTCCGTGCTCGTCTCGGATATTTTTCACTGATAGGGCTACTAGGATTGAAACCCGAGGTTCGCTGAACGAGGAGCACAGGTCGAGTGTGAAATTTATTTCAACACTTGTGCCGAGCACCATAGGAAAGAGGCGTAGCCGATTCTCTGCCGCCCCCAGCCAAGGATTGCACCAAAGGTGCCCTTAGTGCCTTTGATCCAGCCCTTAGCTATGGTTCGTAGTATAATGGGAAAAGAGGATAAATAGACCTTAATAACTTTGAACAAAATAACCTAAGGATTATTATGAAATCAGAAATTATTGGACACATTGATTTTTACGACCAGACAGAAGTAGCCGTAATGACTGAGAATACGGCCAGTAGCGAAGAAGAACTCAAAACAGAACTTGCTCTATATTGTTGGTTTGCTTTAAGATCGCTTTCACTAGTAAGAGGTGAATATCGAGATGCGCTAGCACAGTTATTGAATAGTTTTGGCCTCACTAAGAATCCAAACGAGATTTTAGCAGCATCTGAATTGAACCTGGTTAAGCCCAACAGCACAAAAGGAATAAAAGGTTTTACGATCCAAATAAGCTTGCTCGACCAGGGCTTTACAACTAAGAATACTCCATATGGTTTTGGGTTTCTTGGAAAAGGGACAAATTACTATGCCCCAATGGCAGTGATTGCACTGGGATGTTACCTCCTTAAGAAACATGCGAAGGATACCCATTTTGTGAAAGAGCTACAATTTTCATCAGAGAAAATAGCCGAATGGAGCAAACAGCAAAGTCTCAATGTTAAGGCCGAGCAAGGTCTTACTATGGCCATTTTGAAAGATTTTGAAGAACAGAGTTGAGTATTGTATCAAACCCACAATGAAACTGATTGATATTGATTACTATAAAAGGGTTAGTGATAAATTACCCAAGCTATTTGAGATTTTTCAAATCGTCCATGATTACTCAAATAGCAATGAGGTGGACAGTGTTGAATTTCAAAGACGCTTGGGGTTAATCGCAAGTAATAGTAGCCCAAGAACTCAACAGATGTGGCAAGCCGTTTTGGATGCCAAACTTAAAACTACCAAAAAACAAGGTATTCTATACGAGCGCTGAATAAACAACCCAATACTCTACAATTCTAATTATCTACAGTGAGTGTTGTATTTGGCTTGTTTTATTCTATAAACTGTATCTAACACATCATTCCCACCTAGTGAAGTTATTAGCTTACTAAACAAAAACCCCGCAATTAAGCGGGGGTTTTTGTAAGTCTTAGCGAGTTTTGAAATACCTTAGCAGTCTAGAAAACAGTTTTTATCTTTGGCCACCTCCTCCTTGTTCACCTCTCTCTATCATCATCCTGCCGGGGCCACCTCTGTGACCGCCTAGCCCAATGAGATTGGTAGGAATGTTATTGTCTTTCTCCCATTTTTGCATCTCACTCTTAAGCGCATCTATGGCTTTCTTACGTTCAGTGTCATTGGTTAGTTCGCGTGCGGCCTCCATCTTGGGTTTCATCTCAATCTGTTTAGCAATAATTTTACTCTTTTGATCTTCGGTTATTTTGCCGTTTTTTACTAGCTCGTCAAGATGCGAAGTCATTCTCTCTTGATGTTGCGTATCTATTACCTTTTGAACATCATCTTTGTTTAAGTTAAATTTACTTGCAATTGCCTGAGCGAGATTATTTGGTGCATTTGTCGTTTGCGCAAATGCAACCCCACCCACAAGAAGTATGCCGGCCATACTCGCTGTAGCTAAGCTAGTAGCCAGTAGGGCCTTTTTCTTGTTTACTTGCCTCATCGTATTGTATACTCCTTTTCGTGTATTAATTGACCATTTACGTAAGAGTATCAGCGACTTATAACTTATTTTTTCGACGGTCGCTTTGATACATTACTGTTGGTCTAAACCTATACTAGTATAGTAGTCTGAAATTCAGCTGAAACGGCACTACAAAATTATCTAAAGCACAATAAAAAACTCATAATAGATCGTTTGACAGATTAAAAAGCTCTCACAAAAGATTATTTTTTTGTAGTACTTTTGGTAGTGGCTTTACGCACTGCAAGTAAGAATATGCTGAGTACGCCGGCAATACTGGCACTAATAAGTGTGAGGGGCGCACTACGAAACGGCGCAAAAACAATCAGTAGGGCTGTGGCTGCAATAAGTATGCCAATGATGAGTGTTGAGTAGGTGCCTAGCCATTGCAGGGCTGGTGTCTTGGCCTCGCCTTTGAGTAAGCCAGAGATCTCATCACGTACCCAGAGGGCTGGCTGTGAGGTGCCCGTAAGATAGGTAAAGAGTACAATTAGTAGCATGAGTGCCAAGGCAACTTTTTCATAGCTGAGCAAGTCGGCAGTGAGTGTAGAATACACTACCTGGGCTGAGCCAGAGCTGATAGCCGATACTTGGGCAGTGAGACTAGTTACAAACAAATACCCACCAACATTAATTGATACTATTGAGCTAATAAGTAGCACGGCGGTAACAATTGCTATGTGCATAATTGTTTTTCTTTTGTTGCGTGATACCCATAGAGTGAGGCCAGCAAAAATAAGCACTACAATTGGTAGCCAGAAAGCTAGGTTATTGATAGTATTGACGGCTAGTAAGATGGCCGGAAGATTCTGTACAGTTGCGAGAGGGATAGTGAGATTGAGCCCACCGACATTGAGGTTGTTTACAAACCCAAGGCCGGCTGATACGAGTGCACCTTTGAGGTTTTGTAATACGGGGGCAACATTGAGAATAATCTGATCTTTTTGAATAAATACAACTTCATCTTTGGCAGATGGTTGAGATTTATCGTTGGCTGTTTGAATGGTTTTGAGAAGAGCAACATGGGCTTGTCTATTGGCATTTTGCCAGAACTGATCAAACTGGCTTGAGGCCAAGAGCTTTTGTACTTGCTCGGTACTAAAGGTCTGCAGTGAGCCAGTGATGGTACCAGCCAGGGGCTTAGCTTTATCAGGCAAAAGCTCAGTGACGTACTGATTAACATTGACAGATGTGAAGATTGTCTGCACGGTTTTCTCGGCAATATCGTGCTGAACAGAGCTATTTTTCATAATTGTACTGGTGGTCTTGACCCAAGTATTGGTATCAAATAAAGTTTGGCGTAGCCAGACTGCAGTAATGGCGCTACAGAATAAAACAGCGGTTACTAAAATAAGTACCCAGGTCAGAAATGAACGGCCTGGCTGTGAAGACGTGTTCTCAGTAGATTTAACTTGACCTTCAAGTTCTGAAACACGTTTTTCTAACTCAGCTTTGGTGGGCGTGTGTGTGGGTTTTGATTGAGCTTTTGGCATCTTACTTTCTCTTTTTAACTATTTTAGCTTCGGTAACTGGCTTCATTAGAATGCTCGAAAGTACCAATGTGGCACCAACAATGACGGCATAGAGGCCTATAATCCAAACAATGGTGAGTATGCCCTGTAATGGTGAAAAGAGCATATACAAGCCAAAAATAACTGATATAAACCCGATGATGGCGTATACCCAGGCAAACTGCATTTTGTTTTTAATTTCTTTACTGGCAATAATTAGATCAAAAATACCAAATAGTAATGCCCAGAAAGCCACCAGTATACCAATAAGGCCAACGGCAAACTCGGGCTTAATAATGAGGTAGACCCCAAAAGTGACGCCAAGAATACCCAGCCCCACAGTCATAATGGAGTGCTGGTTGTTCTTATCAAATAGTGGCTCAAGTATTGCAAACAAGCCAACAATAATCAGATTTATAGAAAAGAGTAATACTACTACGTACGCTGTGATTTGTGGCCAAACCAGTATGAGTATACCTAATAGTATGTTAGTAATACCGCGCCAAGCAACGGCATTTCGGCTGGGTGTGTCAATAATTTCTAGATGCATAGTATCTCCTTTATGTTTATTCTATTGTATGTCTTCGCTGAGCTGTTGGCAAATAAAAAGCACCCTTGCAAAACAAGAGTGCTTTTTATGCTTAAGAAACGTAAAGTTACTTATTTTTTAGCATCTGGCAAAAAGAAGCTACCAAGAATGTATGCAATACCACTAAGTAGAGCAAATACACCTACTATCCATACCAAGGTAACTAAGCTAGCGATTGGGTAGGCTAACAAGTAGAAACCAAACAGAATAGAAAGTACACCAGTGAAGATGAATAATATTCTGTAACCAGCTGGGTTAGACGAATCACCAAAACCTATAAAAAGGTCTGAGATACCAAATAGCATTGCCCAGAATGCTATAACTAAGCCCATAATACTAACTGTTAATTCTGGTCTACCAAGTAAGTAGAAACCAACCATTATTGCTAGAAGGCCCAATATAACAGTGAGAACTGCGTGCTTTGTATTTTTTTCAAAGAACGGACGAAACAGATCGACTGCACCGACTGCAATAATATTGATCGCAAAAACGATTACTAATACGTACAAGGTTAAACCTGGCCAACCAATGGCAACCAAACCTAATAATATATTTGCCAAACCGCGCCAGACTAATGAGCCACGAGTAGGCATTGCTGCTGCATTTTCCATACATTTCTCCTAATTAATTATTCTTATGTATAAGTATAGTCAAAAAATGTTCAGACTACAATAGGTGTATTTAGCTACTTACTGTTAGGCTATAAGGCTATTTTTGAGATTTGTAATGGTGCGCAAGAATAGTACTAGCCAAATAAATATGAGACAAAATGCAATTAGCTCAAAAGCAGTTTGATTAAAGTATCTGAAAGGTTGCCACATAATAAAACAGACTACCAGAATAACAAGAATGCCATATGAGTTAGCAAAGAATGATTTACTGAGATTTGGTACTAGCTTGTGTAAACCAATTATGAGTATTGAGAATACTACTACCAGTAGATAGGCTGATGAGGTGTGGAGAAGTGGGTGAATGTCCCACGGAAACAGCCCCACGCCGGCAAGAAATATACTAATACCTACAAACAACAGCTTGATAATGTTTGTTCGCTTAGCAATAGTGGCCGTGTCACCCTTCACAACTTGCTGTAAATCACTGAGTAGGTAGTCTGTCAAACAGAGTAAAAGTAAGCCTGATAACACCAAAGTAATGTTGAAGCTATAGGCTGAGATGGTGCCTGATGTGCCCAGGCTAGAGAAGTTGATTTGCCACCACAACGGGTTTTTGGCAGTTGCCATACTTATAAATACGCCACCAGTAATAAATAATGTCAGGGCATGTACAATATCTTTGCTTTGCAGGCGAACCGAAGTAGAGATAATACTATACGTCGTAAAAGTGGCAAATATACCTACAACTAAAGCGGCTGAAAAATCTGTCATCCGTACATCTTTAAAAGCCACATTGATGCCAGTGAGAATGACAGCCGTGAGGGCTACAGCAATGATTGTATAGGCTGAAGTTAAGGCTAGGCAATCAAAAATAAATTTTGGCTTACTAAGCTTGAGCTGCTCATGGGGCTGAAGGGCTTTTTGCCCACGTAAGTAGCCCAAAATAAAACCAATAAAAACTATTACCCCGGCATCAATAAGTACTCCTAATCCAATTGAAGGCCAGCCAGTTAGCGCAATACTGTTAGACTGCAAACTATGAAATATCAAACCCCAAATCACGGCACACATAAGACCTATCGGAAACGCGAAACTAAGAGCGAGGTTTTCTGCAAGGCCTGTACGTGTTATGTGGCCAGTAGAGCTGTGCGCGTTTTTCATATACTTAATATAGTAGCGAATATATGACACATAATCAAAGCCTTCGGCTTATTAACTGATTGATTATTTCTTGTTTGTCACGCATAATACCAGCTTATGAATCAACCAAGTAATCATTTTCAGTTTTCAATTCAAAAAAAACTGAGCAAGACCAGCATGGCTCGTGCTGGAGTTATTTCAACCTCGCATGGTGATATTCAAACCCCAGCATTTATTACAGTCGGCACGGCTGCGACAGTAAAGGCAGTAACACCCGAGCAAGTACAGCAGCTTGGGGCTCAGGCTGTTTTAGCCAATACCTATCATCTATACTTACGGCCGGGCGAAGACATTATACAAAAAGCCGGTGGTTTGCATACTTTTATGCACTGGCCAGGGCCGATATTTACAGATTCTGGTGGGTTTCAGGTATTTTCACTCGGCGAAGCTTTTGGTAAAGGTATTAGTAAGGTAGCAGGAGGAGAAGACAGTAAGAGCTCAGTTAATGAGCGGATTAGCCAGGCTAAGAAGGCTAAGATTACTGATGATGGGGTAACGTTTTGGTCACACATAGATGGCAGTAAGCACGAGCTGAATCCTGAAAAATCAATGCAAATACAGCATGCCCTGGGCGCTGATATTATTTTTGCCTTCGATGAGTGTACGAGCCCGCATGCCGAGCGGGCTTACCAAGAGATTGCTTTGAATCGTACGCACGCCTGGGCGGCGCGAAGTTTGCACGAGCATCAAAAGCTTAATGCAGACCAAGCCAACTACCAGGCATTATATGGTGTGGTGCAGGGTGGGCAGTTTCAAGACCTGCGTGAGCTCTCGGCCACAACTCTTGCTGAAATGGATTTTGATGGTTTTGGTATAGGCGGGAGCTTTACCAAAGATGATATTGCTACCGCCGTGGGGTGGGTGACTGCTCAGTTGCCCGAGTCTAAACCCCGACATCTCTTAGGTATGGGTGAAGTTGTTGATCTTTTTGAGGGTGTTGAAGCCGGCATTGATACCTTTGATTGCGTTAGCCCAACGCGTATTGCCAGAAACGGCACAGTCTATACCGCAAAGGGGCGAGTGAGCTTAACCAATGCCAAATACGCCACTAGCCTCAAGCCAATTGACTCTCAGTGCAGTTGTTATACCTGCCAGAACTTTTCTACTGCTTATTTGAATCATTTGCTCAAAGCTCAAGAGATGCTCTCGGCTACACTACTATCTATACATAATCTGCACTTTGTAACAGACTTGGTTGATCAAATTCGCAATTCAATCCTTGATGATAGTTTTTTTGATTTTAAAAAGCAGTATCTCGCTAATTACTACTAATCTGGCTGACAGATTACCAAAAAAGCGTTAATATTGCTAAGACTTTTGGCTATCAGCCATATATGTACCTAGCAAATAAGGAGGCACGATGCATATCGTGCGCAATACCCATATCCGCTCAATGCAACCGCTTATAACTGCCAACCAATTATTGAAGGATATGCCAGCGTCACCTGAGATCTACGAACACATTGTTCGTTCACGGGCGGCATTTAGTGACTGTTTACATGGTCGAGATAATCGATTTGTGGTAATTGAAGGCCCATGCTCGTATCATGATTTTGATGCTTTTATAGAGATGGCTCGTCAGGCTGCCCTTCTGCAGCGAGAGTGTCCCAATCTTTTGATTTTTCTGAGAGCTTTTTTTGAGAAGCCTCGTACTGGAGATGAATGGGAAGGTTATCTCAATGACCCTCACCTTGATGGTAGCTGTGATATTCAGACTGGAATTATCGGTACACGCCAGGTGCTGCTCGAAGTAGCTAAGCTTGGAGTGCCGGTTGCGACAGAGTTTATTGATCCCAATCTAGTAAACTACATTGCTGATCTAATTAGCTGGAACGCGATTGGCGCCCGTCACGCAGCTAGTACTATACATGCTCGCTTAGCGAGCGGACTTTCTATGCCAGTTGGTGGTAAGAACTCTACTGCCGGCGAGATCGAACCTGTAATCGGCACTATGATAAAGGCATCTCGGCCACGCTACTTTGTCGACTCTAACGATGACGGTCGGTCGTGTGTAATTGAGACTACCGGCAATCCCGATGTTCATCTCATTTTGAGAGGTGGAAGTTCTGGCCCTAACTATGATGTGGATTCTGTAAAACAGGCCGAAGAAATGCTAAAAGAAGCTGGTCTACCCAGTAAGCTGGCCTCCGATTGTTCACATGCCCAGTCTGACAAAGACTACCGAAAGCAACGTATAGTAGCTGAAAGCATCGCCAAGCAGCGTAAGGATGGTAACTCGCCAATCTTCTGTGCCATGCTTGAAACAAACTTGATTGAAGGCAAACAGCCTATTGGTCCGCGAAATACACTTGTTTATGGACAGAGTATCACCGACGGCTGTATAGGTAGCCAAGAAACAAAAGAACTTTTGTATATGCTGAACGAAAGCAATGCATAAATCACCCCCTGATCAATCAGGGGTTTTTATTTACCACATAAGCACATTGACAAAAATAGCAAAAAGTATTACAATACCAGTACTGTACCTTCTATAAACAATAGTGATTGGAGTCACTCATGGGCATTTCTGTACCCATCATTAATGGCTATCCACAGCTGCGTGGACTCACCTTTGTGGCTGGCTTGCAGCCGTTCTTCTCAGACGATGATATTGAAAACATCATGTTTGCCTATGCCATTAGCAAATATGGGCATGGTCACCTTCGTCAAACTCGCGGTAACGGCGTTCGGTACTTTGAGCACCCCCGTGCTGTTGCCTGGATTCTAGCAGATGAGCTAAATATATATGACTGGGAGCTGATTTGTACCGCTCTTCTACATGACATTGTTGAAGACACCTGGATTATGACCGAACATCGCAATCAGCTCAACTTTGGCAAGCGTGTTTGTATGGACGTCAAATACATGACGCACGACAAAGACCAGATGACGCCTGCAGAGTATTACCAAAGGTTTTACACTGTTGGCAGTTGGCGGGCAGTTGCCTGTAAGCTAGCTGATCGCTTGCACAACCTACGCACAATGCGTGATGTGCCATCTGAGAAGCAACGGCGTAAACTGCAAGAAACGCGCGAAATGTTTACTCCGCTATTCAAGCTTGCAGCCGAGCTAACGCCCAAAGAACACCAAAATAGCATTGGTAGTCTTTGTGAGATGATCATCGAAGAAGTTTGTACACTCGAAGCCGAGCTAAAAGCATAATATTATACCCATCTGAAAAGATGGGTTTTTCTTTACATATTTACAATATTTAAGTATAATAAGCATTAATTCTTCTGTGTATGCAGAAGTGGTCCGTCTGACGGATAACGACGCGGCCTCTCCGTCTTCGAGAGGTAGTACCAGAAAGAAGGGTAAGCGCATGCTAACCCAAACAGCAGTGACGTACAAGGTTCTATCGGGCCCGTCCCGAGAAGAACTATTCGATAGTCTTCGTCTCTACGACGAACACCGAGAGGTGGAGTTCGTAATGCGATCACCTGAAAAGGTGAAGTACAAGGCGAAGTTCCAGATGATCTCGTTGGAGGCAGAAGATGGCTCTGGCCAAAGCTGGATCTTCAGCTGCGTCTCCTCATTTGACCGCTCCAAATACTCGGGCTGGTACAACTCGCGCACCCGTGCGGGACATTTGACCCGCAGTTAGTAGTTCTCGGTCAGAGGCTAACCCCTCTGACCATTTTTTTTCTGCAAAATCAATAAAAACTGTCATATCTATTGACCCGTTTAGAGCTTTACAGGCTGAAAAACTATTTTCAACAGGTTTAGAAACGATTTTTTACAAGAATAAAGCTCTAGCGGGGTTGACTTTTGGACAAATCTGTGCTAGTATTGAAACTATCAATATTTATTTTGAAGCCCGAGCTCAACGACTTCAGAAGGCCAGCAACATATCGATCACAATCTTTTAGGTGACTAAGCCACTAGTTTAGACACAAAGGTTCAAACAATTTTACACTAATAACGGCGCGAGTCAGACATATGAGCTGACTGCCCGAACTTTGCGAAGTTTTCGCTACATAAGTAAATACTTGAACCTTTCTGTCTGAACTTATCTGAAATCATGAGAAAAGCAAAAAAACTTTAGCATAAGAGCTTGACACAGCATAACCGTATGCTATTATAGGTAGCACTATGACATATATAGCAACCAAATTAATATCCCTACTGCAAGTGCGACTGTTTACAGCCGTACCAGTACGTTCTACGTATGTCTCGAGAAATCTAAGATAAATCGCAATTATTTTTGAAAAAAGCTCGAGGCGACGGGAGTCCTCGAGCTTTTTTGATTGGCGAAAACTCGCCCAAAAAAGTACCATTCTCGCTTTTTGATTAAAGCGAAACCATTCTACCTTCACAACTTAATAGAGGAGACACAAGTGCTTTTCACAAACTTACAGAGTTTGTATCGCTTGCTGATGTCAGAACCAGAGGCAGCGCAAAAATTTCATCGCGTCAAACGTTTTGCGATATATACCCTTATACTGATTACAGTTTCAGAACTGTGCTCGGTAGCGGGTGTGTATCCATTAAAAATGTTGCTTGATGGCTTTATGAATAATACCGCCACGAGTTTGCTGGTAACGATTGCGTTGGTTGCCTTTGGCTTAAATAGTTTTCACGCCGGCATCCATCAATGGATGGATCTGCATAGATCACAAGCGACGTATTTGAATTACGGTTACGTTTTGGGTTACAGTCATGAACACCAGATGAATATGGATATTGACTGGCACTCAGAGCACTCCACTGGTGAAAAAGATTCGGTATTAACGTCAAATATGAAGAAGGTAGATAACCTGATTGATATTTTGGTCTTTGATATCGTGCCTACACTAGTACAGGTAGTGCTGATTAGTCTCGGCCTGCTTTTCATTGGTTGGCAGTATTCGGCTTTGGCCCTAGGTACTGTCGCTGTGTATGTGTGGGTCGCCAATAAGTATGAGAAGAAATTTACATACTGGCGTAAGCAGGCTCATGATCAAGATAAGGTATTTCGCAGTCTTGGCTCTGAACAAATTAAGGGCTATAAGACGATTCGAGACTTTGGTTTGGTTCGGAGAGAATCTGAGCGCTATCGTGCCACCATTGATACTTTTACGCTGGGTGAAAAACCGCGTCGTAAGATTCGAATGTGGCACTGGATAGTGCAAAATTCTATTATGAATGTCGCCGGTCTGATGTTGCTTGGGTATATTATCTGGCAGCTTCAGTCAAAGACAATTTCTGTCGGAACAGCTGTTTTGCTGACCGCCTGGTTTGCAAAAATGCACGCCGATATGTATCGTCTTAGTAATTTTCAACGTGAGTCACAAGAAGGCATAGAGGCACTGAATGAGATTGTGACTATGCTTGATACAAAGACGCACATAGTAAATGCGCCGACGACTGTTTCTGTGCATACACTCGATAGTTCAATTGAATTTGATCATGTGAGTTTTACCTACAATGGTAGCGACGAGCATGCTGTCAAAGACATTACCTTTAAGGCTGATGCAAATCAGATGATTGCGCTGGTGGGTGAATCGGGTAGTGGAAAATCCACCCTGGTGAGCTTACTGATGCGTGATTATGACCCCACAGAAGGATCAATTCGTATTGGCGGCGTCGATCTGCGTGATATTAATCGCGAAGAGTATTTGCGAGACTTTGTAGGGCCAGTTCCTCAAGCTCCAATGCTTTTTGATGGTACAATCCGCAGTAATATTTGCTTTGGAAAACTCGATGCCAGTGATGAAGAGATTGAAACGGCGGCACGTAAAGCCTTTGCACATGATTTCATTATGAAGTTTGAGCAGGGCTACAATACGCCTGTTGGCGAAGACGGTATTCGTCTGAGTGGCGGGCAAAAGCAACGCATTGCTATTGCACGGGCACTCATTAAAGACCCAAAGCTACTGATTCTTGATGAAGCGACTAGCTCGCTAGATGAAGTTTCTCAGTCACGCGTCAAGCAGAGTATTGATGAACGCAAAAACGAGTGTACGCGATTTGTGATTGCCCACCGTTTTTCTACTATCGAAAATGCCGACATGGTTATTTTGCTTGATAGTAGCCGTATGGTTGATTACGGCACCATAACTGAGCTACAACACCGCAGCGAGCTGTTTAGACGTCTGCAAAACCAGTTAGTCTTTGAAATTGAAGATTAATACTTACCCTAGATACAAAATGTATCTAGGGCTTTTTTTTTGTTATACTTATATATATGATAAATAGACCCAAACAACTTGTATTAGTGCGACATGCTGAGAGTGCCCGTAATGTAGCCAAAAAAGACACCACGTATTTTGCTGATGAGTATGCCCGCAGACATATCAAAGGTATTCCTGATTATAAGATTCCTCTAACGGTTGCGGGTGAAGAAAATGCCAGAGACACGGGTCAATATCTGCGTGAGCGTTTTGGTACCTTTGATTATATTTATCATTCTGGATACAAACGTACTAAAGACACACTTGAAAATATCTTAACTGCGTATTCAGAGCAAGAGCAGGCCGAGATGAAAATACGACATAATGCTTTTATTCGTGAAAGAGACCCGGGGTTTACCTACGATATGACTGAAGAAGAAGCTACGGCAGCTTTTCCGTGGTTGCAAGAATACTGGGATACCTATGGGGGGTTTCTGGCTCATCCGCCGGGTGGTGAAAGTATCGCTAAAATGACCGAAAGAGTCTATCAATTTTTAGGTATGATATTTGCTGATAGAGCAGATCAAAAAGTACTAATTGTCACACACGGAGGAACAATTAGAGCCTTTCGATTCTTACTAGAGCACTGGGATTATGAACGAGCTATTACTTGGCCACCTGGTACAGAACCAAAAAACTGTGGCATTACTGTCTATGATTATAATACAGAAAAACAAGGTTTGGTTTTGAGCGAGTACAACACTACTGACTCGTAGAGAGGATACTAGACTTATGAAAAAATCTGTTTTTATTAGTGTCATTAAAGATTTTGGGCCAATTATTTTCCGCAATGTTTTCTCGCTTGTGGCGATAATAATTGGAGGTTTATCAATTATTTTGATAGTTCTTGGCAATACTCGAGACGGTGTATTTTTAGGTACAGTTATTCTAATAAATATAATTCTTGGTATTGTGCAAGAGTTGCGTTCGCGTATTGCACTAGAAAAACTTCAAGCCTCAACAGCCCAAGTGTACGACATTATGCGCGCCTCTCAAAAACTGCACGTCTATAGTGAGCAGATTCAAGTAGGTGATAAAATTTCTTTAAGTCTTGGTGATCAAGTTCCTGTTGATAGTGTAGTGAGAGAATCAGAGGGTTGTGAATTCAATGAAGCCTTGCTGAGTGGTGAATCAGATAATATTAATAAATCTATCGGCGACAAGGTTTTGGCAGGAAGTATCATTGTTGCTGGTGCTGTTGTTGTAGAATCACAAAAGATTGCCTCTGAAAGTTATTTGGCTACTATGACTCAAGATCTCAAGCATTATAATCGCAGATTGTCTCCTATACAGAAAAGTATTTTGCGGTTTATTCAAATAATGGCCGGTGTTTTAGCGATTATCGCGATGGTTATTTTATTACGTACCTTTTTTTCTGAAGAAAGTTTGGTGAATGGGGTTGTACAAATATCAGCCGTGGCCTCTACAATTATTGCAGAAGGTTTACTACTAGCAAGCACGGCGTTTTTTGTGTATGGTGCGGTTAAATTAGCTCGTAAAGAAGTCTTATTACAGCAAATCAATGCTATAGAAAACCTAGGAAGAGTCGGAATAGTTTGTGTTGATAAGACGGGTACTTTGACAGAAAATGAGCCAGTTTTTGAGGAACTTCTTGAGTATAGTGCCGGTACCACGGTAAATAATCAGACGTATCTACGTGAGTTAATAGCCACGTATGTTACGAGTGAGTCAGCACATACTGCCACTGTACAGGCCTTAAAAGACAGTGTAAAAAAGATCAAACCAAAGGCAGTGAGTGAGTTTTTGCCTTTCTCTTCAGCGCGTAAATATTCTGCTTTACAACTAAAAAAAGACTCTTCGGTGGTTGTTGTGGGAGCCAGTGATTACTTTACAAGCTTACTACCAGCAAAAGAAAAACAATGGGTAGAAAGTACTGTAAAAGAACTCTCGAGATCAGCTAAGAGGGTCTTGTTTGTTGGGCAAGCTTCAGGAGGTAAACTAGACGATACTCAGTCTATGAAGGGTATGCGTGTTGTTGGTCTTATAGTATTATCTAATCCTCTCAAGGTTGGCACAAAAGACACTATTAACTTCTTACAAAAACGTAAGGTACAAGTGGTAGTTATTTCTGGAGACAACCCTCATACTGTACGCGCTATTGCTCAACAAGCTGGAATTTTATCTAGTAATAAAGTGTATTCTGGAACCCAAGTAGAGGCAATGAGCGATCATGAGTTGGTATCTTTACTGCGTAGCAAGCCACTATTCGCTCGTATTTTACCGAGCCAGAAACAACGCATTGTCGCTGCAGCTCAAGTAAGTAATACTTTGGTTGCTATGATTGGTGACGGTGCTAACGATGCACTTGCCATTAAGAAAGCCGATGTTGGCATTGCCATGTTTTCTGGTGCGCCAGCCACCAGACAAATAGCTGATGCAGTTTTATTGAATGATTCATTCTCTGCATTGCCGAGTGGGGTTGAGCTTTCTGATAGTATTATTACAACTCTTGAAATGGTGGCCTGTCTATTTTTTAGTAGAGTATGGGCAGGAGTATTATTACTAGTTGGCACACTAGTGGTAAATATTGACTATCCATTTTCACCACGTAATATTACTCTATTAAATCTATTTATTATTGGGTTTCCACTACTTATATGGAGTATTTGGCCGCGTCACAGGGTTCGTAGTATTACAGAAACTAGTTTTTTGAGTCGAACCCTACCTTTTTCAATCGTGAATGCGCTTCTGATTGCTACTTTCAGCTTTATGACCTATCTAGTCAGTAGTAGCTATTACGGTACTAAGTCTGCTCAGGCAGCTATGATGACCTATCTAGTTTTTCTTGTAATGAGCGTATTTACTATTAGTATTATTCCGCCAGCAATGCAAGTAGTTAAAAACAGCTACCAACAGAGAATAATTTGGATAGGCTTTGTGGGTATTGCTTGTATTGTTGTGTTAACTTTTATAGTTCCTGGAGTAGCGCATTTTTTTAGCCTACAGAGTATTGGTCTAAAAACCGCTTTGGTTTCATTAGTTGTTGGGGTGTGTGGCGTAGCAGTGCAATACTTTGCGACAACAATAAATCTAGGTAATAGGTTGTGGCAAAAAATACTTTTTATGTATCATTCTGCACAAAAGAAAAATGCCCATACAACTTAATGTATAGGCAAAGATGGAATATTTAGGCGGCTACAAAGCCAGAAGTCTTGTCATGGTTACCAGTAGCCTCAAATTTTTCTAATCGCCTACTCAGCGCGTGGTGCTGTTTGCGCATTTTGATATTCTCATGCTCCGCATTGGCTTCAGCAGTGCGGGCACTTAATTCACTAAATGGATTGAAGAGGTGTACGATTGTAGCGGTCTTTATTAGGTACTTGCCGTTTTTGCGGGCTGAGCGGTAAAATTTTCGGTATGGCACTGGTAGAATCCCCCGGTATTTTCAGCAATTTTGACATCCTGTGCAAATTGCACGAGTTACGATAATACCAAAGAGTGTACTTAAAGTCAATCATTATATGTATCTCTCCGTGATAATCTGGTGATAAATAGGTTAGGAGTATTTTGTCGGTGTATACTATATAGCATGAGTATTTTGCATAAGGATTTTTTTAATTTTGTAAAAAAGTACGGCTGGCTGTGTGTTGTTGTCGTTGGCTTAGCGATAAGTGTGGGTCTTTATCTTGCGGGTTTAATGAATGTAAGTGAATATGTACTGATTGGACTATGTTTAGTTGGGGTAATACCAGAGATCGTCTCTATTGTGCGTGATATATTTGCCCATAAGTTTGGTGTTGATATTATTGCAGTGGTGGCTATTCTGGCCTCTCTCGCTCTCCACGAGTACGCTGCCGCGGGCATGATACTGCTAATGTTTACCAGCGGCACTGCTCTAGAAGAGTATGCTAAAGCTCGAGCCCAAAAAGAATTGAGCAGCTTACTGAAGCGAGCTCCAAAGATTGCGCATGTTATGCGGGGTAAGGTATTTATTGATATTGCGGTTGCGCGAGTTGAGCCCAAAGACACTTTACTTATTAAGCCTGGTGAAACAGTTCCGGTTGATGGGGTTATTGTATTGGGTGATAGTAGCTTTGATGAATCAGCGATAACCGGCGAAAGCTTACCTTTAGATAAACAAAAAAATGACTCTGTGCTGTCGGGTACTATCAATCAAGATTCACCGGTACAAATAGTTGCGACTAGCACTAGTCGCGCTAGTCAGTATGAACAGATTATTACTTTGGTTCGTTCGGCAGCCTCGAGTAAATCACCTATTGTCCGACTAGCAGATGTTTATAGTATTCCTTTTACTCTTATTGCCTTTAGTTTAGCAGCAGTAGCTTGGGCTTTGAGTGGAGACCCAGTGCGAGCACTTGCGGTTTTGGTAGTAGCCACACCGTGCCCATTACTTATAGCAACACCGGTTGCGATTGTTTCTGGTATGAGCCGTGCCGCCCATGATGGCATTATTGTCAAAGACGGGGGGAGCTTAGAAAAGCTCGCTATTATTAAGGCTATGGCTTTTGATAAGACCGGTACTCTGACCCAAAATAAACCAACCATTGATCGTATTGTTGCTAACGGTATTTCAGACCATAAACTTTTAGAAATTGCTGCTTCTATTGAACAAGAGAGCAATCATGTATTAGCCGGGGTTGTGGTGCAGGCTGCCAAGAAAGCCCGGATAAAACTCCTCACCCCAACCGATGTATTTGAAGAAGCAGGGGGAGGTATTAAGGCAATGATTGGTACAAAGTTAGTTGTTATTGGTAAGCCGAATTATTTACTTGCCAATAAGGTTGAATTGCCAGAATCAATACATACCAGTCAGGCTACAGTCATCTACATTGCGCAAGAGGGAAAGTATATAGGTAGTATTGAGTTTGCTGATCCCCTCCGTAAAAATGCCAAAGCAACTCTCGTGAGACTCAAAGCACTTGGTATTCAGCAGACCCTTATTTTGACTGGAGACAACTCAGTAGTAGCCAAGAAAATTGCTCAAGAAGTGAGTATCACAGATGTTCACTCAGGCTTACTGCCAGTAGATAAATTACACATTATTCAGACTCACAGCCAGGCGGGTACTGTGACGGGCATGGTAGGAGATGGTGTCAATGACGCCCCAGTACTTGCTGCCGCTGATGTTGGTATTGCCCTTGGTGCAAAGGGCTCAACTGCAGCGTCAGAATCAGCAGACGTGGTTATTATGCTTGACGATATTAGCAGGGTTGCTGATGCTGTTTCTATCGCTAAGCGTAGTGTTATGATTGCCAAGCAAAGTATTTTTATAGGTATAGGGCTAAGTATTGTTTTGATGCTATTTGCTAGTGCGGGTAAAATACCTCCTGTGTATGGTGCTCTCTTGCAAGAATTAGTAGATGTTGCAGTGATTATTAATGCCCTTAGAGCACACGGTGGAAAAATATGAAAGACTTTGCAACAGGACTATACCAACACTATAAAGGCAAGCAGTACTTGGTATTATGTAGTGCTAAGCATAGCGAAACTCTAGAAGATATGATTGTTTACGTCAGTTTGTATAAAAATACAGAGAGTCAGGTATGGGTACGACCAGCAAAAATGTTTTTGAACAAGTGGTTGTTGATGGTGAATTAGTTCCTCGTTTTAGATTCATCAGTAAATAACTTGCATTGTGCTTATGATTGTTTGATAATGAATACAAATTAAATAATAAGAGGTATGATATTATGATGAAATTTTTAATGACAAACTGGCTAGGTATAGTATTAGCAACAGTAGCGGCAATGGCAATTGGTAGCTTATGGTACTCGAATCTATTATTTGGTAAAGAATGGCGCAAGCTTGCTAAGCTCAGTGAGAAAGAATTTCAAGCTGGAGCAGTTAAATCAATGGTTGTCATGCTGGTACTCGCCTTTGTGAGCGCTTTTGTATTGAAGCGATTTATTGTTATTGCGGGGCCAGTTGATGTGCTAGCAGCAATCAAGATAGCCATCTGGATATGGTTTGGCTTTGTTATGACTTACTCAGTGAGTAATGCTATGTTTGGCAAGAGATCGCTCAAACTCATTGCTATTGATCTGAGTAATCAGCTCATTACTTTGATTGTTATGGCAGCAATTCTGTTTAAAGTTAACTAAATAAAATGAATAGCCAGTTGCCAGCTTTTACTCAAGCTGTTTTTGCAGTTGTTAAGGGTATCAAAAAAGGTCAAACAATGACTTATAAAGAAGTAGCGGTGGCTGCTGGTCAACCTAGTGCATATCGAGCAGTTGGTAATATTTTAAATACCAACTATAACCCAAATATTCCGTGTCATCGTGTGGTGCGCTCAGACGGCACGGCCGGAGGCTATAATCGGGGAGTAGACCAAAAAATTGCAATTCTTACCAGCGAAAAAGCACTAAAATTTTCATCTAACAGATAGCACTTAAAAAAAATAAAAAAAGTTACATAAATAGGGGCAATTCTCAGCTACTTTTCAGTTAAGAAGCCTATGCTATATATAGCACCAAGGTTAATACATTTTAGAGATAGTAAAAAGCTCAAAATAACTTGACCACGGGTGTATAATAAGAATGTAAACATACATAGTAGGGAGGTGATGACGATGAAGAAACGGGTATTGCGTCAGATTCGAAAAATGCCCCAAAATTTGTTGAGAGATCGACAGATTATGGAAGACATTTTAGACGAAATGGCTACAAAATGGGCAGTGAAAGCTGAACGTTTGCAAGATAAAGCCTTGGGCCGAATGCAAACAAAGACAAAATAGTCTATACAAAAAGTTAGCGAGAAAGGAAAACACACTTTGATTACCGTAAATGTCTGACATACGGGCGTATGAAATACTCATTCGTCCGTATGTGCTATTTACGGTTTAAAAACCCTCTCAATAGAATAAGTGTGTTAAATATGGTACGGTATCTGCAAGGTTTTTTGTACCTTCAGACCGAAAGGTGATTACAATGGATGTTGCTCATCATATTATTCAAGCTAGAGCTTGGGGAGAAATTTGTGCCTCAGTTAGTGCCAAAGACTTACTGCAACTCGAAAATCTGAGCGATTCTGAAGCAATTACTCAGCTCAATCAGTTACTGATTGAATCGGGCGTATCCGTAGTGAAGACCACAGAGCTTATGGCTCAAATTGGAATTTCTTAGGAGAGGAGCAGATATGCGATTTTCATTTGGAACGTACGATATTGAGGTGCAGATTAAAACAAAGGTAAGTAAATCTCATCGACCGGTTGTAAATCGTTGGCCGTGGCTACAGCAGTGGACACAATGGAAGTGTTACGCACTTTTGCAAATTACTGTTGGCATTATGATGGTGTCACTAACGATTATGACACTTAGGGGTCATGAATCTTCAATGCCTGTTTTGCAGTCAGCACTATTGAGCATGCAAGTCCTCGGCGCGCCATATATGTTTAATCGGCACAAGCAAGAGATTGCCTGGCGAGAAGAACATCTTCAATAGTGTTGATCTATCTTAGTTACATATTAAATCTATCTATATACTCTCAGTAAGTTACGCACTAGTCATTCTAGTGCTTTTTGTTTGCTATACTATAATCATGAAAACAACTTTATTTAGCTGGAACGTCAATGGTATTCGGGCGGTTATTAAGAAAGGTGAATTTCAAAAATTTATAAAAACCTACAATCCAGATATAGTTTGCTTGCAAGAGACCAAAGCCAAAGAAGGTCAAGCTGAGCTAGATATTCCTGAGTACAAACAGTATTGGTGTTCTGCTGAGAAGCCGGGCTATAGTGGTACAGCAATATTTTCTAAAATAGAGCCAATTACAGTGCTTAAGGGTTTGCCAGAAGACATAGTAAAAAAATACAGTATGGAAGACGATTATGGCCACCCCAATAAAGAAGGACGAGTACTGGCTGTTGAGTATGAAAAATATTTTGTCGTCACTGTCTACACACCAAATTCTAAAGATGATTTAAGTAGAATACCACTAAGGCAAAAGCACTGGGATCCGGCATTCTTAGAATATTGCAAAGAGCTAGAAAAGAAAAAACCGGTTTTGTTTTGTGGTGACTTGAATGTAGCACATACTGAAGAAGATCTAGCACGGCCAAAACCCAATGTTGGTAAGAAAGGCTTTACAAACGAAGAGCGTGAAGGCTTTGATAATTTTGTTGCAGCTGGGTTTGTAGATAGCTTGCGGATATTTGTAAAAGGTAATGGATATTATACTTGGTGGACACATTGGGCTAATGCTCGAGCTAATAATGTGGGATGGCGAATAGACTATTGGTTGGTCTCAAAAAACTTTACTAGTCATATTAAAAAAGCCGAGATTCACCCAGAGCAGATGGGTTCTGATCATTGCCCAGTCTCAATTACTCTTGATTTATAGAGATTGCGAATTGCTGTGTAGTAGATTCCAGACTTATTCTGGAAAAAATTTTATATATAAAATCTATTTAAGCTTGGCTTTTACTTCAACAAAGGTTTCAACTTTGCGCGTTTTGGGATCAAACTTTTTTAGTTCAATTTTATCAACCGTATTTTTGGGGTTTTTACGGGTGTAGTATCGGCTACCGGTTTCTTTATTCTTGAGTATTACAATTTGTTCTTGGGTTTTCTTTGACATAATGTTGAATAGTATAGCAAAAAACTCGTACAGATTCAAGTAGTAGTACACTCTTAAGGGTATTACCCTCTAGCAAACAGCTTGTAACACTGGTACAATCTGGGGTATGAAAAAATATTTACCCACAATTTTAATTGTACTTGTCATAGTGATTGTAGCGGGCTTTATTGTAAGGGCCCTCATGACTCCAGACTCACAAACAAAAGATACCAAGAGCCAGCCCATAACACAGGCCGACACTGATGCGTTGCGTCAAGGTGGTTCTATTGGTAACCCTAATAGTAAAGTACTTGTTACAGAATTTGGTGACTATCAGTGCCCAGCCTGTGGTGCTTGGCACCCGTATATTAAAGATACAATTATTCCACAGTATCAAGATAAAATTTTCTTTGTGTTCAAAAACTTTCCTCTAGAAATGCATAAAAATGCTCAAGCATCAGCTCAGGCGGTAGAGGCAGCAGCTTTGCAGGGTAAGTTTTGGGAGATGCACAATATAGTGTACGAAAATCAAAAAGAATGGGTAGATGAAAAAGACCCAAATAGTAAATTTGAAGGCTATGCACGTCAAATTGGCCTAAATGTAGATCAATGGAAAAAAGATCGAGATACGAGCAAAGTAAAAGATCTTATAAAAGCCGACGTTACGCTTGGTGAAAAACTGAATTTACCGGGCACACCAGCCTTTTTAATTAACGGAACAATTGTACAAGTAAAAAGTTTTGAAGATCTAAAGAATGCTATTGACCAAGCACTCGCGCAGAATCAGTAGCAGCCTTCTCGCAGTAACTGGCCTAGTAGCAGTTATTGGGTTAGTTGATTCGTTATATCTATCAGTTACTCACTACACAAATGCTTTGGTACCATGTAGCTTTACTCATGGTTGCGAAACTGTATTGAGAAGTAGTTACTCAGAAATATTTGGCATACCAGTAGCAGCATTTGGTGTAATATTTTACATTACCGTACTAAGTGCGAGTGTATTTTTTATTCAGCATAAAACCTATCATTGGTGGTTGAGTGTCTGGGGAGTTATTGGGTTTTTCTCTACGGTGTACCTAATCTATATTCAAGCCTTTATATTACATGCCTACTGTCAGTATTGCTTACTCTCGGCTCTTACCTCGACGAGTATAGCTATTTTGGGTGGCGTGCTATACTTAACTAATAAGCATAAGGGAGAAAAACAATGACAAAAAAAGACGATATTATTGAATTTTATGGTGAAACCTGCCCACACTGTTTGAGTATGAAGCCGGTCATTGATAAGATTGAAAAAGACAAAGACATACAGATTACTCGTCTAGAAGTATGGAACAATACTGATAATCAAGAAAAAATGCATAAATATGAAGAGATAATTGGTGAAGCCTGTGGTGGTTTTGCTGCTGTACCAGCTTTTGTAAATACAAAAACCAATCAAGCGTTGTGCGGTGCACACGATGAGGCAGATATCATCGCACTTATAAATGGTGATGACTGTACAGGCAATGTATGTATGCCTCATACAAAGATGTCTGACAAAAAGTAGTTACTTTCACCCTAAAAACTCCGAGCCAAGCTCTAACATATGCTATTTAAACCTGGTACAATAAAAGCATAAGCTTTATTAATGGAGGTCTTTCTTACTATGAGTTCAAAAACCCGCGTTGCAATTAACGGCTTTGGTCGTATTGGCCGAAATGCCCTTAAGATTGCCCTCACAAAAAAAGATATCGAGCTGGTGGCTATTAACGATCTAACAGACACTACAACTCTCGCGCACTTATTGCGTCATGATAGCAATTATGGTCATTACCATAAGAAAGTCACAAGTGACAAAAGTCATATAATTGTCGATGGTCACAAAATTTTAATTACTGCTGAGCCAGATCCTCTTAAGTTGCCCTGGAAAGAACTAAAAGTTGATGTGGTTATTGAGTCTACCGGTCGTTTTACAAAAGGTGAAGATGCCGCTATGCACATTAAGGCTGGAGCTAAAAAAGTAATTATTTCTGCGCCTGTGAAGGGTGATGATAAAGAAGCTATGACAGCAGTTATTGGTGTTAATGAAAATGAAGTTGGTGGCGGAGTAGATATTATTTCTAATGCATCTTGTACGACCAACAATATTACGCCAGTGGCTGCAGTTATTGAAGAACATTTTGGTATTGAAAAAGCAATGATGACTACAATTCATAGCTATACCGCGAGTCAATCTTTGCAAGATGCACCGAATAAAGATTTGCGTGAAGCCCGCTCTGCGGCAGAAAATATTGTTCCTACTACCACCGGAGCAGCAATTGCTGCAGCACAGGCCTTGCCTGCTCTAAAGGGTATATTTGCTGGTATGAGCGTTCGTGTTCCAACCCCCGTAGTATCAATGAGTGATTTTACTTTCTTATTAAAAAAAGACACCACAATCGAAGAAGTAAATACGGTCATAAAAAAGGCCTGTAAGCTACCAAGGTTTAAGGGTATTATGGACTGTACAGAAGAAGAGCTTGTTAGTTCAGATTATATTGGCGACCCCCATAGTAGTATTGTTGACCTAAAACTAACTAATGTAGTTGGGGGTAATCTCTGTAAAGTAGTTGCTTGGTACGATAATGAATGGGGCTATAGTAATCGGCTTATAGAAATGACTCAGCTAGTAGGTAAGACCATCAAATGAAGCCAAAGGTCTATATTGCATCAGACCACGCGGGCTTTGTGAAGAAAAATAAGCTGGCTGAGCTACTAAGTAAAGAATACCAGGTAGTTGATTTGGGGCCAGAAGAATTGAACCCAGAGGATGACTACCCAGTATTTGCTGAACGTATTGGTAATGCAGTAGTAGAAGATCCAGGCAGTCTCGGAATAATTATGTGCAAGAGTGGTGAGGGTGCGGCAATGGCAGCCAATAAGATTGACGGCGTGCGTGCAGCATTAGTATGGCAACCGCACTTGGCGGTAGAAACTCGCAGTGACAATGACAGTAATGTCTTAGCATTACCGGCTGATGAGTTGAGCTTGAGTGATTTGAGTGAAATTATTGATAAGTTTTTGACAACACCATTTTCTGGAGCTGAGCGACATAAACGGAGAATTGCTGAGATAGAACAGATAGAAAATGAGCAGACGGGTACGATAGAATGACCAAAATAGTGCCCGCACTACTAGTCAAGACAGTTGAAGAATATAACGCTACCTTGCGTAAGGCCAGGCAGTTAACCAACAGATTTCATATAGATATTATTGATGGTAAATACGTAGATAATCTCACCATTATGCCACGAGATATTCAAAAACAAGTAGACAACAAGATGGATATGCACTTAATGGTTGAAGACCCGGTTTGGTTTGCTCGGGAGTGTATTAGTCTTAACCCACACATTGTGATTATTCAGTACGAAAGCCCCGGTGATGTCGTTGCTGCTCTTGAGCTAGTTGTCAAAAGTGGCTTTCGAGCCGGGCTAGCCATTAACCCCGAGACATCGGTGGATATGATCAAAAAACTCATGCCAATTATTAGCTATGTACAGATAATGGGCTACCCAGCGGGCTTTGCGGGTACTAAGTTTGAGCGCTCAGTACTTGAAAAGCCAGCCCAGGTGCGCGCTATTAACCCTGCAATAGAAGTTGGTCTAGACGGTGGAGTTAATGGCAAAACTATTACTGGTATTGCTAAGGCTGAATTTGATGTCATTAACGTCAACTCATTTTTGTTTGATAATCCTGAGCTTGATACTCTGAGTGCATATTCACTACTGCTTGAGAAAACCCTATGAACGTACTCACCCAAAAAGAACTAAAACTCAAAGCAGATATTATTCGGCAAGATATTATTACAATGCTGACACAAGCAGGTAGTGGACACACTGCTGGCCCACTTGGTATGGCTGACGTTTTCACAGCCCTATACTTTGCCGGTCTCATGAAATACGATCCGCACAAACCCGACTGGCCAGAGCGCGATAGGCTAGTATTAAGTAATGGGCATATTAACCCTGTTTTATACGTTACAATGGCGCATGCTGGGTACTTTCCGCACGCTGAATTAAAAACCCTGCGTCAGTTTGGTACGCGATTGCAAGGCCACCCTGAGCGCACACGTTTGCCAGGGCTTGAAACTACCAGCGGGCCATTAGGGAGTGGCATGAGCCAAGCAGCTGGTATGGCATATGGTCTGCAAATGGACGGTAAAAAACATCAGCATGTTTTTTGTCTTGTGAGCGATGGTGAACATCAAGAGGGAAATTTATGGGAAGCTATGATGTTTGCGGGTAAAAATAAGCTGCGTAATCTAACAGTGATAGTTGATCGTAATAATATTCAAATTGATGGTAATACTGAAGACGTGATGCCACTTGAGCCACTTTCTATGAAATACCAGGCATTTAATTGGCACGTGATAGAGATAGATGGGCATAACTTTGAAGAGATTGCGGGAGCTGTAGGGCAAGCACGGGCTATTTTTGAAAAACCAACATGTATTATTGCCCACACTATACCAGGTAAGGGTGTAGACTTTATGGAAAACGACAGTCGGTTTCATGGTATGTTTGGCACTGCTGATATACCAGGTGACCCACCTAAAGCCGAACAGGGCAAAGTAGCCTTGGCCGAACTCCGTACTTTGCAAGGAAAGATTAGGAGTGAACATGAGTAAAGATAGTATACATATTAATACTCACCAAAAGCTCAGCTCTGAATTATTTAGTGACGAAATTACACTTGTGCCTAACCGTATGGGATTTGGAGAAGGCCTATTAGCTGCTGGTAAGCTCGATGAATCAATTGTGGCTTTGTGCGCTGACCTTACGGAATCAACCCAAATGGAGTTGTTTAAAGAGGCTTTTCCAGAAAGATTTATTGAGATAGGTGTGGCTGAACAAAACCTTGTAACGGTGGGTTCTGGCCTGGCTGCAGTTGGCAAAAAACCTTTTGTTACAAGCTATGCTGGGTTTAGTCCGGGCCGAAATTGGGAACAAATTCGTACCACAATTTGTCTTAATAATAGAAACGTAAAAATTATTGGTTCTCATGCTGGTGTGTCAGTGGGGCCAGATGGTGCTACTCATCAAATGCTTGAAGATATTGCACTAATGCGCGTATTATCCAATATGATTGTTATCGTTCCGGCCGATAGTATTGAGGCACGTAAGGCAACTATGGCACTAGCAAAAACTGACTCTCCGGCATACTTGCGTTTGGCGCGCGAGAAAACTGCAGTTATTACAACCGATGAGTCGCCTTTTGAAATAGGTAAAGCTCAAGTACTTGTAGAAGGGCACGATATTACTCTGGTGGCCTGTGGCCCACTTGTGTATGAAGCCTTGAAAGCAGCGCATGAATTGCATAAACATCATATCTCTGCCGAAGTTGTCAATTGTGCAACGATAAAACCCCTCGATAGTACTACAATTATTGAGAGTGCCAAAAAAACCAAAAGAGTTGTGACGATAGAAGAGGCCCAGATTGCTGGTGGTCTTGGGGGAGCAGTCAGCGAGGCATTATCGACCCAGTATGCCGTGCCAGTCTATAGAGTTGGTATTCAAGACCGGTTTGGTCAGTCTGGTACCGTTAGTCAGTTGTGGCAAGAGTATGAAGTAGATAGCGAGGCTATCATAAAGACGGTGAAAGAAATTATTAAGAAGCCATGAGTGGTGCCATGAGTGTAGTGGGCTCGGCGAGTATAGATGTATTTGCTGTATCTAAGTTTTTTCGTCCTCAGCCTAATGAGCTAGCTCAGCATATTGTAGTAGAACACGGTAGTCGTTTGTGGCTTGATAATGCCATTAACGAGCCAGGTGGGGGTGGCTTACTGGCAGCCATACTATTTGCTCGGCAAGGCCATAAAACACACTTACTGACAAAAACAGGCACAGATTTGTTTGCTCAGGTATTACAAAATACTCTGACGGATGAGTCTGTAGATGTTTTGAGTAATACCTCGGCTAAGCATCACACTGATACGGTCTTACATCTCACGGCCGAAGGGCATGACCAGACAGTGTTGTATTATTCTGCGAGCTACTTGAGTTTAGAAAAATCTGATTGTGACTTACTACCTGTTAGTACCTCTTGGCTACATATTGCTACTATGCCAGCAGACAAGGCTATATTGCAGTATTTGTGCAAAATAGCCTCGGCAAGTAATCAGAAAATTTCAATAAACCCCCAATTTGTACATACTATGCCTGCCAAGGCCCTAATGAAAATACTATGTAAGTGCGAAATTGTTGTGTTGAATCGCGATGAAGCAAGTGTGTTATTGGGTGCATATTGCAACAGTACAGAAGCTGCCAAAGAGTTGTATTTACAGGGCTTAAGGCATATTGTTATTTATGATGGTAGTGAGGGCTATACTGTAATGAACCAAGACACATTATATGTTGCAAATATGCCAAAAAAATCCAAACCACTTGAAGTAAGTGGAGCTGAAGAGGTTTTTGCAGCCGGCTATGTAGCAGAATATACTCTAACGCATGACATTGAATCTGCACTCACGCATGGCTCGGCACAGGCCTGCTCGGTCTTGACCGTTGCTGGCGCAAGAGCAGGCATTTTGCAGAAGCCCTTACTGGAAAACTTGAAAGTCACTATAAGTAACGTATTAAAGGAGACTATATGAAAGAGAAAAATGAAATTTTATGTATTGGTGATGTTGTGACCGATGCCTTTATTGAATTATTGCCTGCTGAAGCAGAGATAGAGCACGACAACAAACATCATCCTTTACTCTGTATGACATATGGCACCAAGATTCCTTTTCAAGAAGCTATTATAATTAATGGCGTGGGTAACGCCGCCAATGCTGCTGTAGCCTCAGCTCGCATGGGTCTCAACACTACATTTATGAGTGATATTGGAGACGACCAGGTAGGGCGAGATATATTACATGCCCTTACTGAGCATGGCGTATCGACAGAGTTTGTACATAGTCATAGAGACTACAAAAGTAATTATCATTATGTACTCTGGTATGACGCAGATAGAACAATACTAATCAAGCATGAAGATTATCCGTATGAATGGCCAGAGATAAGAGATTATCAAAAGCCCAACTGGGTGTATTTGAGCTCAATCGGTGAGGCTGGTGCAATTATTCATGATGGCTTAGAAAAATTCTTAAGTGCTAACCTTGAAACCAAGTTAGCTTTTCAGCCGGGTACTTTTCAAATACGAGAAGGGGCAAAAAAACTCCGCAAGCTCTATGCAAAGACTACAATATTTGTTGCCAATAAAGAAGAATTTGGGCAAATACTCGATACTGACTCGCAAGATGAAAAAGTTTTAATAGAAAAAATGCATAAGCTAGGGCCAAAAATCGTATTACTCACTGACGGGCCAAAGGGTGCGTTTGCGTCAGATGGTACGGAGGTAGTCTTTATGCCACCTTACCCAGACCCAAAGCCACCAGTTGACCGCACGGGCGCTGGCGATGCTTATGCTAGCACTTTTACGGCAGCAATATCTGGCGGTAAGACTTTGTCAGAAGCGCTTGCCTGGGCAGGTATTAACTCTATGAGTGTTGTGCAAGAGATAGGTGCTCAAGCTGGTTTACTGACAAAAGCCGAAATTAAACGCTGGCTTGATAAGGCCCCAGCGAGCTATAAAGCCAAAAAGATCTAAACAAATTTGAATATACAAATAGTAAGAAAACTATTCAATATTTAGCATAACAAACCCGTAACTTGCTATAATAATGCTTATGTATGACTTAATTATTATTGGTGGCGGACCAGCCGGCATGACAGCCGGTATATATGCTGCCCGCAAAAAACTTAAGACTTTAATTCTTACCCGTGATATTGGTGGCCAAGCAGCCTGGAGTAGCGATGTAGAAAACTACCCGGGTTTTACTATGATTACAGGTGCCTCACTGGTAGAGAAATTTGAACATCACGTAGAAGAATTTAAAGACGTACTAGAGTTACGTTTAGTCACAAAAGGTGTTTCAGATATCACCAAAGAAAAAACCTATTTCTCAGTACATACTGGTGACGGGCACAGCGAGCATGCCCGAAGTGTTATTATTGCTGGTGGTAAATTACCAAGACCCCTAGGCGTACAAAACGAAAAAGAATTTTTGAATCGTGGTGTAACCTACTGTGCTTGGTGTGATGGCCCACTATTTACCGGCAAAGACGTAGCTATAATTGGCGGAGGTAACTCGGCTCTAGATGCTGCGCTTAATATTGGCAGAAGTGTGAAGTCTATAGTAATCATTAATGTTACCCCGGCTCTCACGGGTGACCCAGTTATGATAGACAAAATTCTCGCAGCACCTCATATACGCGTACTCAACGACACAGAGGTAGTGAAAATAAATGGTGATAAATATGTGAGCTCAATAACCGTACAGAACCATGCAGAAAAACAGCCTAGTGACATTGTTTTAGAAGGGGTATTTATTGAGATTGGTAGTTTGCCCGCTACAGGCTACTTAAAAAAGCTCATCAAGCTAAACCCGGCTGGAGAGATTATTATTGATAAAAGTAATATGACCTCTCAGGTGGGTATATTTGCAGCCGGTGACATCACCGATATACCAGAAAAACAAATCATTACTGCAGCTGGTGAAGGTGCTAAAGCAGCTATTTGTGCGGCTCAATACATTGCCCGTCAGCAGGGTGTAGAGGGCTAGTGAGCATTGACCGTTGCGCGCAAATCAACTACAATAATATAACTTAAGCATAACAATTTATGGAGATTTTTTAGTGGCACAAGACGTACAAACCAAAAGTAGTGATTTTTTACCTGGTAAGCCTAATTTAGACGGGCTCAATACGAGTATATCCGGAAATAACCAGGTTAATTTAAAAGCCCCAACTGACTCATCTGTACCACCAGCTAATGCCAGTGCACATATTATTGATCTTAAAAATACTTCTGAATCTCCTGCTAACTCACCGCTTTTTGATGAAATGGACAAAGAAAAAGCTGATACTGTTACTACTGATACTGTTAAGCCACAACCAATATCAGTCAAGCCCGATACGACTGTTAAAGTCGCTCTCGATGAAGTGAAGTCAGCTGAACCAGAATCGAAATCTGAATTAACACCCTCCACTCCTACAGAAGTGAAACCAGAATTAGAACCCACACCAATTACCCTTGAGCCTATAGCTACTCCAGAGCCTGACAAACAAGTGAATGATTTGAATTTGGCCAGCAAAGACGAGATGGCTTCATCAGATGCTGACAAGCCTGCCAAAAAAGGTAGCAAACTCAAAATTGTATTAATTGTGGTTGTAGCTATAGTGGTTGTGGCTATCATTACAGTGGCTGTTATACTAATACTTAGATCAACAAACACGCCAGTATAATATAAGGGGAAATAATGACAGACAAAACAACCAATACACCAGCAAAAGAACAAGCAATTATTTACTCTACACCTTGGTGCCAGTTTTGTAAGCACGTAGAGGCTTACTTAGATGAAAAAGGCTATAAGTACGAGAAGATAGACGTACAGGCAAACCCTGACAAAGCTCAAGAAATGATTGATAAGTCTGGGCAGATGGGTGTACCAGTTACTGATATCAAGGGCGAAATTATTATTGGCTGGGACAAGCCAAAGTTTGAAGCTCTTTTTAAGTAACCATATACACTCGTACTAACTAGATAGAATAAATTGCTTTTTTAGAAATATAATAGTAGTATAAGCATAATCATTATATAAAAAGGAAAACAAAAATGGCAACAAAAGCCAAACCAAAATCACGTGTTAGTAGTAGCTCTCGATTAACTCAATTTAAATTTCAATGGTGGATAGCACTAATACTCGTTGGCATCGTAGCTGTTATTGGAATTGTCATACTACGATTCAGTAATGCGGGCGTAATCAAAGAGATTGGTATGGCAGAAAGTGATGTAAAAACAACAGTACATGCTTCAAGAGATGGGTATGCCACAATCGGAAACCAGACAGACAGTAGCTTACCTGGCTCAGGAGTTCAGCAGACTATTAGAGCAGCTAATTCAAATAGTCTACCAACTTCGTCATCAAGTTATATGGTTATGACTATGTCTTATGCAGATAAATTAACCTACACAACAACAAATGCAACAGTAAGTTACTGTATCTATGTAAAAAATACCGGGGTTTATACTACTAATGGCGTCACCCTTGCTACCTATGGTTCTTCACAGACCTTTACAAATGGAACGGGCGGCTACCCGACTAATAATGGGTATGTTATTTATTGTAGAAATGTCAAAGCTTCAACACTAGGAGACAAGGATGCTGTAATCAACTCAACCTTCCAGGCATTTATTGAGACAAAGGTTAGCTCACCAAATACGAAGATACTGCTATGGAGGATTACTCGCGAAGTTTTTGAATCAGCCAAGTAAAACGATCTTGATATATTCGCTCGGACAGGATGATTACACTATTATAGATATATGTCTTTATTCACTCTCAAGTCTAAATATCAACCAGCCGGCGATCAGCCGCAAGCTATTACCAAGCTTTCGGCTGGTTTGGCTAATGGTGAAAAAGAACAGACTTTACTTGGTATTACGGGCTCTGGTAAAACTTTT
>Ga0163144_10004315_pt1 | contig 32072 bp, 33 predicted proteins | sample OliLak19BULKMAT1_FD_123175 | JGI IMG/M metagenome (GOLD analysis project Ga0163144, IMG submission 123175) | Freshwater microbial mat bacterial communities from Lake Vanda, McMurdo Dry Valleys, Antarctica - Oligotrophic Lake LV.19.BULKMAT1 | ecosystem: Environmental > Aquatic > Freshwater >... | reverse complement strand
TGGTGGCGGCCAGGCGGGCGCTTGGCGACGCCGGCTGCGAACTCTCGCAGGCCGAGCGCGAGCGCGCCGGCGTCTTCGTGGGCACCGGGATGGGTGGCACACTGAGCATGGACGACGGATACCAGACGCTGTACGGCGCAAACTCCGATCGCATCAAACCGACGCTGATCCTGCAGGGCATGCACAACGCACCCGCCGCCTGGATCGGCATCGAGAACGCCTGGCGTGGCCCGAACCTGACTTACTCCACGGCCTGCTCGTCCTCCAGCGTGGCCATCGGCGAAGCTTGGCTGCGCCTGGCTTGTGGTGCCATGGACATCGCCATCGCCGGCGGCTCTGAGGCGCCGCTGTCGCTGGGTTCGCTGAAGGCCTGGGAAGCCATGCACACGCTGGCCAGCGAGGACTCTGCAGACCCGGCCCGTTCGTGCAAGCCGTTTTCCCGCAGCCGCAGTGGCATGGTGCTGGGCGAGGGGGCAGCGTTCGTCGTCCTGGAATCCTGGGAGCGCGCGCTGGCGCGCGGTGCCGCCATCCACGGCGAACTCCTGGGTTACGGGCTGACCACCGACGCGGGCCACATCGCGCGGCCCAGCGTCGACGGCCAGGCAGCCGCCATGTCTGCAGCGCTGGCCGTCGCGGGCATCGCCGCCGATGAAGTCGACGCCATCAACGCCCACGGCACCGGCACCCAGGCCAATGACGTTGTGGAGACCGCCGCGATCAAGCGCGTGTTCGGCGCTCGCGCCAGCCAGTTACCGATTAGTGCGACCAAGGCGCTGCACGGCCATCTGCTGGGCGCGGCGGGAGCCCTGGAGTTCGTGCTCTCGCTGCTGGCTCTGAAGCATGGCGTTGCCTTGCCGACCATGCATCTGGACATGCCCGATCCGGACTGCGATCTGGACTACGTCGCCGATGTCGCGCGCGTGGGCGCGGCTGGCCGGACCATGTTGTCGAATTCGTTCGCCTTCGGCGGCACAAACGCCGTGTTGGCGTTGCGCGCAGTGGACTGAGGGACCTGGAAGCAGCAAGGCCTGGCCTGGCCTATCGCGCCGTGCGGGGAAACCTGCTCCAGGCAATCAGCGTCATCAGCGCCACCTGGACGGGCAGTCAGCGCGTGGCTGCGTGGGGCACTGGCGCCGAGACGGACTCGTACTCCGCGCACGTCTCATGCCATGCGCCCCAGCGCCCAACGGCCCGCCGCAGCTGCCGCTGCGGTGAGCGCCGTGCCCCAGGCGATATCGACGAGGGTCAGGCGCAACGGCCAGCCGCGCAGCGTGGCCAGGTTGCTGAGATCGTAGGTGGCATAGGCAAAGAAGCCGAAGAGCGCGCCGGCCAACACTGCGCGCGACCAGGGCACCTCTGTTGTCGCAGCAAGGCCCCCGGACCAGGCGGCCGGCGCCACGGCAAAGAGCATAACGCCGACCGGATACAGCAGGTAGAAGACTCCGGCAGCCACCAGATTGGGCGGGTCTGCCATCAGATGTCCGATGCCGTCGCGATAGAAAGACTTCGCGACGAAGCCGAGCCAAAGAATATCCAACGCCAACATCGCCACCGCAGTGGCGCCATAGGCGGCGAGGTAGCTCAGCATCTTGGTACATCCTCAGGCAGAGATCAGCTCGTGGCAATACACGCATTTCGCCCGCAACGCCGCAACGGGTCTGTGCGCAACGCAACACAGCACTTGCTCAACGCGCCCATCCCGCAGCCCAGCGGATGCCGCCCAGCAGGTGGCGCCCTTCTGCGGCCCCCAGCCGTCGCACCAGCGCGATGCCTGCTGCGATCGAGTCGTGCCGGTAGTCGGCGGTCTTCGTGAACACGAGGACGCGACGCTGCGCCTCGGCCTTGGATGTGCTGCGGGCGTCGTCACCGGTGCAGCCGGCCAGCGCCAGCCACAAGAAGATCAATGCAAGGCGGTCCATCGGCATCGCAGTCAGTCCATCAAGACGCGCAGCAGCAGCCACGCCGGCAAGCGGTCGCAGGACGGGCGGGCGGGTCGGCAGCACACTCCGATAAGGGTACACGGGTGACAATGGCGGCCATGCCGTCCACCCGCATCCTGCTCTTTGCCTTGCCGCTGGTCGCAGTGGGGCTGGGCGCCTGTGCAACGCGCTCGGACGACGTGCGGCCGCTGGCCACCGATCCGTCGTCGTTCGCCTCCTGGCGCTGCGACGCGCTGTACGACGAGGCCGACCGGATACGCCATCGTGCAGCCCATGTGGCCTACGCCGTCGACGAGCGCGCGGGCAACAACATCATCGCTTTCGGTTTGGGCGTGACAACGCTGTTCTGGCCGGCGCTGCTGGCCATGCGCCCGAGCGGACCCGATGCGCTCGAGCTGGCGCGCCTGAAGGGCCGCGAGGAAGCCGTGCAGCGGGCCATGCTGCAGCGCGCCTGCCCGCCGGCGCCCGAGTTGCTGGCCCCGGATCGTGCGGCGGCGCTGCCGATCGCGCTGGGCGAGCGCCTGGTCTACGAGGAGCGCTCGACCCGGGGCGGCGCTGTGCGCGAGCTCGGCCTGCGCGTGGTGGCGCTGCGGCGCGACGAGATCGAGTTCGTGCCCGAACAGGCGGGCAAAGGCGCACCCTTCCGATGGCAGCAGGATCTGTGGGGCAACCAGCCGCGCATGCCCGAAGCGAGCGGCTGGCTGCACTGGAAGCGCCTGCTGCGCCCGGAGATGGCCCTGGGCGATGTGTTGAGCGGCGATGTGATCGGCGGCGAGGGCGGGGGCAACGGCCGGCTGCGCGGCCAGGTGATCGCGCTGGGGGTGCAGACCTCGCTCGGCCGCCCCTTCGATGCAGCCGTGATCGAGCTCTTCGGCGATGCGCCGATGGCTGGCCATGGCACGCGGCTGGATGGCGTGATGGTGGTTGACCGCAAGAGCGGCGTCCTCTTGCGCCTGGAGTTGAACAGCGGCAATCCGGAATTTGCGCTGCGGCGCACGCTGGTTCGCATCGAGCCTGCAACGCCTTGAAGCGCTGCTCCGGGGGCTGTGCGTTTACGCAGCTTTACCGGCCGGGCGTGAGCGGCTGACGCAGCGCGCGCATTCTTGCGGCACCGTCACTTCCTACCCGGAGCCCTCCATGGCTGCAATCTCACGTTCCCCCAACCACGCCGGGCGCCTCTTCGTCGGCGCGCTCCTGGTGGCCCTGCTCGGCAGTGTCACTTTGTCGGCCATGGCCCAGGGCGATCGCCACGGCCCCGGGCATCACGGGCCGGCGGCTGCCGGCATGGGCATGGGCATGCCGATGCAGGGTCGCATGCTCGAGCGCATGCTCGACCGCGTCAACGCCACGGCCGAACAGCGCGCGCAGATCAAGCAGATTGCCGAGCGCACCGCCACCGACATGAAGGCCCAACACGACAGCAGCCGCGGCTTGCGCGAGCAGGCGGCCACGCTGTTCGCCCAGCCGGTGGTGGATGCGAACGCCGCCGAAGCGCTACGCCTGCAGATGATGCAGCAGCACGACCAGCGTTCGCGCCGCATGATGCAGGCGATGCTCGAGGTGAGCCGTGTGCTGACGCCCGACCAGCGCAAGCAGCTGGCCGAGACGATGGCACGCCGCGGCGACATGATGCGCCGCCACATGCAGGAGCGCCAGTCGCTCGACGGCACCACGCCCAAGCGCTGAGTGCCACGCGAGCCCAGGCCCGGGTCGGCCGCCGACCCAGGCCACGCGATATGCTTCCTGCGATGTCCACCCCGCAACGCCTGCTCCTGATCGACGACGACGCCCGCCTGTCGCAGATGATCGGTGACTACCTGCGCAACGGTGGCTTCGTGGTCGACGTGGCACCCACGCTGGCGGCCGGCCGCCAGCGTCTGGAAGAGGCCACCTATGACGCGTTGTTGCTCGACCTGATGCTGCCCGATGGCGACGGGCTGGACCTGACGCGCGAACTGCGGGCTTCGGCGCGCACCAGGCGCCTGCCGTTGCTGATGCTGACGGCACGCGGCGAGCCGCTCGACCGCATCGTCGGCCTGGAGATCGGCGCCGACGATTACCTGGGCAAGCCGTTCGAGCCGCGCGAGCTGCTGGCGCGCGTGAAAGCGCTGCTGCGCCGGGCCCACCCCGAAGTGGCCGCTGACGAGGTGCTGCGCTTTGGCCGCCTGGAGATCGATCTGGGCGCGCGCCAGGCTCGCATCGAGGGCAAGTCGTGCGACCTGACCGGGCACCAGTTCGAATTGCTGGCGGTGCTCGCCCAGTCGCCGGGCCGCGTGCTGTCGCGCGACCAGATCATGGACTCGCTGCGCGGCCATCCGATGGAGGCGTTCGATCGCTCGATCGACGTGCATGTCTCGCGCATCCGCGCGGCCATCGAAGACGACCCGAAGGCGCCGCAGCGTGTGCTGACGGTGCGCGGCGTCGGCTACCTCTTCGCCAAGCGGCAGGACAGCGGCACGGACGCGTGAGCCCGGGCGCATGACTTCGCTGACGCTGCGCATCTACCTCACGGTGGTGGTGGCGCTGGCGCTGTTCGGTGGCGGTTCGGCCTGGCTCTTCCAGCGTCAGGTGGAGCTCGAACGTGGCCGCATCGACAGCCAGGTCAATGAGCGTGTTGCGGCCTGGGGAGAGTTGATTCAGCGCTCGCTGCCGCCGGCCGATGCACCGCGCGAGCAGCAGGCCGAAGCGGTGGCCGACTGGTCGCAGCGGCTGCGCCTGCCGCTGGCGCTGGACGATGCGCAAGGCGTGCGCATCGGCGCCAGCGAGGCCTATGTGCGCCGCTCGGGCGAGCTGCCGGGCGCGCCGCGCGGCATCCAGGTGCGGCTCGACGACGGCCGCGTGCTGTGGGTCTTGCGCGCGCCGATGCTGGGCCGGCGCAACCTGGGCGGTGGGCCCCGAGCCGGCCCGCGCAGCGGCGACGAGGCCGCGTTGCTGCCCTTCCTGCCGCCGGCTCTGCGGGGACCCGGCCTGATTGCCTTCCTGCTGCTGCTGTTTGTCGGCGTCGCACTGGGGGCGTACCCGGTGGTTCGGCGCCTCACGCGCCGGCTCAACGCGCTCAAGGAAGGGGTCGAGCGCTTCGGCGCCGGCGCACTGGGTCAGCGCGTCGACGATTCGGGCCGCGACGAAGTGGCCGCCGTGGCCGCCAGCTTCAACCAGGCTGCCGCGCGCATCGAGACCCTGGTTCGTTCGCACCAGTCGCTGCTGGCCAATGCCAGTCACGAACTTCGCTCGCCGCTGGCGCGCATGAAGATGGCGGTGGCGATGCTCGAAGAGGCCCCGGCCGGCGCGGCGCGGGAGCGTCTGCGCGCCGAGATCGGGGTCAACATCGCCGAGCTGGACGCGCTGGTCGAAGAGGTGCTGCTGGCCAGCCGGCTCGATTCGCAAGCTTCGCAAGATCGTGCGCCCCAGGATGGACCGGTCGACCTGATCACCGTCGCGGCCGAAGAGGCCGCCCGCGTGGGCGCCGAGGTGCAGGCCTCGACCGCCAGTCTGGTGGTGGCGGGCGACGAGCGTCTGTTGCGCCGCGCCTTGCGCAACCTGCTCGAGAACGCGCGCCGCTACGGCACGCACGATGCAGGTGGCGCCGGCGCGAACATCACGCTCTTCGCCGAACAGACCGACCGTCCGCTGCTGCGCGCCGAATTGCGCGTCTGCGACCGCGGACCGGGCGTGCCCGAGACCTTGCGCGAACGCATCTTCGAACCCTTCTTCCGCCTGCCCGGGCATGCCGAACGCGAGGGCGGCGTTGGCCTGGGCCTGGCGCTGGTGAAGCAGATCGCCGCGCGCCACGGGGGCAGCGTGCGCTGCGAGGCGCGCGACGACGGCGGTGAGGGCAGCTGCTTCGTGCTCAGTCTGCCGCTGCCTGCGGCGACTCGGCAGCAGACTCTCGGCGCTGCTGGCGCAAGATCCAGACCAGCAGCAAGGTGAGGCTGGCAGCGGCCACGCCCAGGCCGAGGGTCGAAGCGATCCAGTAGCCGCGCGCACCGTGCAGGGCAGGAGGCACCCAGCCGCCGACATCGAACGCGAGCAGGTAACCGCCCCCCATGCCCAGGCCCCAGATCGACGCGGTGTAGATCAGCACCGGCAGCGCGGTCACACGCCAGGCGCGTAGCACGAAGGCCGCGACGATCTGCATCGCATCGACGAAATGGAACACGCCGACCCAAGCCAGCAGCGGCAGTGCGGTCGCCACGATGGCCTCGTTGCCCGTGTACAGGCGCACGATCGCTTCGCGCCCGACGAAGACCACGCTGCCCAGGACCAGCGCACAGCCCGCCGCGAGCAGCAGCCCGTGCCAGCCCAGGCGACGGGCCTGCTGCCGCTGGTCTGCGCCGATGCTCTGGGCCACCAGCGCGCTCGTTGCATTGCCGATCGACAGCGGCAGCATGAAGAGCAACGACACCAGGTTGGCGGCGAGTTGATGACCGGCGACTGCGTCGACACTGATGCGCGCGATGAAACAGGCCATGAAGGCAAAGCCCGTCACCTCGACCATGATCGACAGGCCCATCGGCACGCCGAGCCTGAGCTGCGTGCGCAGGGCTTTGGCATCGGGGCGCTGCAAGCCGCGTCCGGTGATCGCGAAGGGGGTGTAGAAGCCGTCGCGCCGCACCACCTGCCAGGCGATCAGCGCCTGGCACCACATGACGATGCAGGTGGCGATGCCGCAGCCGGTGACGCCCAGGGCCGGCAGCGGGCCGGCGCCGAAGACCAGCAGGGCAGTCAAAGGCACTTTGAGTGCCAGGCCACCGAGCTGCAGCGCCATCACCGCCTTGGGGCGGGACACGGCGTTGTTGAAGCCGCGGTAGGCGCTGAACAGCAGCGCCGCCGGCAACGACAGCGCCAGGGCAAAGAGATAGCCACGCACCTTGTCTTCGACTTCCGGCGAGGCTTGCGCGAGCGCCAGGAAGGGCGCTGGAAACAGCAGCACCGCACTGCCGACGAGCGACAGGCCGAGTGCGAGCCACACCGCCTGATGCAGCTGGGCACCCGCTGCGCTATGGCGTCGCGCGCCGAAGAGCTGGCCTGCGAGCGGCCCGACCGCCAGCACCACGCCCGACAAGCCGATGAAGACCGCGATGTAGGCCGCCGCACCCACCGCAAGCGCGGCGAGGTCGGCGGTGGACTGGCGCGCCACCATCGCGGTGTCGACCGTCGTGAACGCCAGCACCGCCACCTGACCCACCAGCACCGGCCAGGCCAGGGCCGCGATGCGTGCGGTGCTCTCGCGCAGGCCGTGCGTGCTGCCCCTCATGTCGGCATCGGCGGGTCGGCAAAGTCGGCGGCGTCGGGGTGGTCGACGCCACTGGCCTGGCGCGCTCGCTCGGCGTAGCGGTTGAAGCGCCAGGCGGTCGACGCCATCGTGATGCGACGCCACACTGCGCGCTTGATGGCAGGCGTCAACGAAGGCCACTGCTGCACTTCCTGCTCGGTGCGGCCGCAGCCCTTGCACACCGCGTCGCCCTGCGCCGTCGAGCAGATGGCGATGCACGGCGCATCGGGGGTGCTGGCGTACCAGGCCAGCCAGGCCTGCAGGGCTGCGCCCGGCATCGAGGTCTCGTCGCACTGCGCTTCGCGGTAATAGACCATCAACGCATACACCTCGGCCAGCGCGCGCACCTCGGCGCACGCCGTGATGCCGTCAGGCGAGGGCGAACGCTCGCGCCACCAGTTGATGGCACGCTCGATGTCGGTGATGTGGAGGCCGGGCACGTGGGGCGATCCAGCCGCTGGCGTCATTCTTGCACTCGGTGAGGCTGATGATGTCGTTGGGCATGCAGGCCTACTGGCGGGGCGGTGGCGACGCGGGGGATTCGTCGGCGTCGCGGGCGTGGCATGTCGCAGTCCCTCAATCGCTTTCTCAGTGGCATTGGCGGATTATCGAATGAGGCTGCAGGGTCGCCTATCGCCGCCACGCGCCCCACGCCAGACACAGCCACGCCCCAATCCACGCCACGCCACGCCGCCAACCGGTGTGATGGCGCCCAACCCGCGAACGCCGCTCAGGCTCAACGCGCCTGATCACCGAGCCGGAGCAGGCGGAATCGATCATCGCCAGTGGCCAGGCCGACGCGATTGCGCTCGGCCGCGCGATGCTGTATGACCCGCGCTGGCCCTGGCATGCCGCCGCCCGGCTGGGCGCGCAGGTGGTGGTGCCGCCACAGTACTGGCGCTCGCAGCCGCGCGAGTTCAAGGCCCTGTACAAGGGCGCGTCGTTCGGCGCGCGTTGAGCCGAGCACGCGCTGGGCACGCCTGCACGACAATCGGCGCATGGCCAAGACTGCACCTTCCCTCACCGCCGACCAGATCGCCCGTGTCATCGAGGTCGCCTGGGACGACCGACCGCCCTTCAATGCGGTGCTGCGCGAGTGCGGGCTGTCGCACGGCCAGGTGGTGGCGCTGCTCAAGCGCGAGATGACCCCGAATGCTTTCAAGGTCTGGACCGCGCGCACCCGCACGCCCAAGGGGCAGCCGGCGTCACCCCAAGCAGGGCGGCCGCGGCGCTGAGGTCCGGGCAGCCGCGGACCGCGGCCCGGCGTTACTTGACTGCCAGCACGCGCATACCGAGCGGTTTGTTGCCGGTGCGCTCGACCACCTGCACTGTCACCTGGCGCGGCTTGAAGCCTTCGGGCAGTGCCAGGCTGCCGCGCACCAGCGCTTGCGCGCCGATCGATGCCTCGACAGGATCGAGCGCGACGCTGGTCTCGGTACCGCGGGCACTTTGCCCGGCCACGTTCAACTTCACCAGCGCAGCCACCGGCTTCGATGCATCGCGGGCCCGCGTGAAGACCAGGTCGTAAGCCAGCGCGTTGCCTTGCGCTTCGAAGCGCGCGGCACGCACCTCGACCGCGCCGCCCCGCGGGTCGGGCGGCAGCGCTGCGATCATGGCCGCCATGTCGTCGCGCAGCCGCTGAGCCGCGGCGCGAGGCGCCGCGAGTTCTTCGTCCTGCTTGCGCTTGGCCGCCTGCGTGGCACCCAGCTCCTGGCGTGTGCGGGCCAGCTGCGCGCGCAGATCCTGTCGCTCCGTGTCGGCCTGGGCAAACGCAGTGCGTAGCGAGGTGCTGTCTTCGGCCGACAGGCGCGGTGGCAGGTAGCGCTCTTGCACGAAGACGACCGCAGCCGCGCCCGCAGCCAAGCCCAGGAGCAGCAGCAGCAACCAGCGTGGCAAGCGCCAACGCGAACGGCGCCTGCCATAGCGCTCGAAAACGACGGGTTTGGATGAACCGAACATGCACACAGAACCAGCAGACCGAAGGGTCGCAAGCGTACCGCGCTCGTGCTCACGTCTGGATACGCTTGCCTCTATCGTCGCGCAGCGCCTGCAGTCGGCAGACGCACCAGAGCGACGAAACCGCGCAAGGCGCGGCCGGTGATGAGCAGACGGGCGGTGCGGTCCATCGCCGCACTCAGCCAGGCGCTCTCATTTCAACGTGCAAGCACGCGCTGCAGGAAGCGTTGCAGGTCGGCCACCTCTTCGGCACTGACAGAATGCTCCATCGGGTAGTCGTGCCACTCGACATTGCAACCGAGCGCCACCAGGGCGTCGCGCGAGGCCAGGCCGCGGTCGAGGCCGACCACGCCGTCGCGGCGGCCGTGCGCCATGAAGATCGGCGTCAGCACGCTGGCATCACGGCGCTCGGCGGCGGTTTTTTCGGCCAGCGGCAGGTAGCCCGACATCCCCACCAGCCCGGCCAGACGTTCGCGGTAGCGCAGGCCGGCACCCAGCGTGAGCGCGCAACCCTGGCTGAATCCCGCCAGCACGACGCGGGCGGCCGGCACGCCGCGCGCCACTTCGCGGTCGATCAGCGCATGCACCGCAGCGAAGCTGTCGCGCAAGCCGGCCTCGTCTTCGCGCGGCGCTGCGGTGTGCGCGCCAAATGCATGGATGTCGTACCAGGCGCGCATGCGGTGGCCGTTGTTCACGGTCACCGAACGTACCGGCGCACGCGGCAGCACCCAGCGCACCGGGCCGGCCGAGGCCAGCTCGATGTCGTCGGCGAAGGACAGGAAGTCGGTGCCGTCGGCGCCCAGGCCGTGCAGCACGATGATGCTGGCGGCCGCCTGGCCGGCGGGATGGACTTCGAAGGTTTGCAGTTCGGTCGGCATCGCTTCAGTAGACCAGACCCATGGCGCCTCGCACGTCGCGCATCGTCTGCTTGGCCACGGTGCGCGCGCGCTCGGTGCCCATCTCGACGATCCAGTGCACCTGCTTCGGATTGGCCAGGTACTGCTCTGCGCGTTCGCGCCAGGGCTTTTGTTCGGCCAGGATGGCATCGATCACCGGCTGCTTGCATTCCAGGCAACCGATGCCGGCCGTCGTGCAGCCGTCGACGACCCAAGCCCGCGTGGCCTCGTTCGAATAGACCTGGTGGAACTGCCACACCGGGCAGCGCTCGGGGTTGCCCGGGTCGCTGCGGCGCACGCGCGCGGGGTCGGTTCGCATGGTCTGGATCTTCTGCGTCACCACCGCAGGCTCCTCGCGCATCGCGATCGCGTTGCCGTAGCTCTTGCTCATCTTCTCGCCGTCCATGCCGGGCAGCTTGCGCACTTCGGTGTGCAGCGCCTGCGGCTCGACGAGGATGCTCTTGCCGCTGCCCTTCAGGTGACCCAACAGCAGCTCGCCGTCATCGGCGGTCCAGCCCGCGACCTGCGCCGCCGCCTTGGCGATCATGGCTTCGCCTTTGGCCAGCGCTTCGGCGCTGCCGATCTCGCCATAGGTCTTGCGCTGCTTCTCGAGGTAACGCGCATCGTCCTTCGTCAACTTGGCCAGCGCTGCGGCCACGCGCGCTTCGAAGTCGCCCGGGCGGCCGTAGAGGTGGTTGAAGCGTCGAGCCACTTCGCGCGTGAGTTCGACATGCGAGCTCTGGTCTTCACCCACCGGCACGTACGCCGCCTTGTAGATCAGGATGTCGGCGGCCTGCAGCAGCGGGTAGCCCAGAAAGCCATAGGTCGCGAGGTCGCGGTCCTTGAGCTTGTCGATCTGGTCCTTGTAGGTCGGCACGCGTTCGAGCCAGCCCAACGGCGTGCCCATCGCCAGCAGCGTGAACAGCTCGGCATGCTCGGGCAGCCGGCTCTGCACGAAGATCGTGCAGCGTTCCGGGTCGAGCCCCGCAGCCAGCCAGTCGGTGACCATGTCGTAAACGTAGCGCTCCATCACGCCGCGCTCTTCGTAGTGGGTGGTCAGCGCGTGCCAGTCGGCCACGAAGAAGAAGCTGTCGTAGTTGTCCTGCAGCTGGACCCAGTTCTTCAGTGCGCCGTGGTAGTGGCCCAGGTGCATGGCTCCAGTGGGTCGCATGCCCGACAGCACACGCGGACGTGCGGCGGGGTTGACGGTGGCGCTGTGGGTCATCGTGCGGCGGGTGTGAAACGAGCGGGGATTCTAGGCGGCTACACTCGCGCGCCCGCTTGCCTGCTGCCCTTGAAACGCATCGTCATCCTCATCTCCGGCCGCGGCTCGAACATGCAGGCGATCGTCGATGCCTGCGCGCGGCAGGCTTGGCCGGCCGAGGTGGTTGCCGTCATTTCGCACCGGCCGCAGGCGCGTGGACTGGCGCATGCGCAAGAGCGCGGCATTGCCACTGCGGTCGTCGACCATCGCGCGTTCGCCGAACGGGCCGCCTTCGATGCGGGGCTGGCCGAGGCGATCGATGCGCACGCGCCCGACGTGGTTGCCTTGGCAGGCTTCATGCGCGTGCTGGGCCCGGCATTCGTCCAGCGCTACGCCGGCCGGCTACTCAACGTCCATCCTTCGCTGCTGCCTGCCTTTGCGGGCTTGCACACGCACCGCCGCGCGCTCGCGGCGGGCTGCAAGGTGGCCGGAGCGACGGTGCACTTCGTCGACGACACGGTCGACGGTGGGGCCATCGTCTTGCAGGCCGCCGTGCCGGTGCTGGCCAGCGACGACGAGGCCACGCTTGCCGAGCGCGTGCTGGCGCGCGAGCATGTGATCTATCCCCTCGCGCTGCGCTGGTTCGTCGAGGGTGGCTTGCGCTGGGAGCAGGGCGTGGTGCGCCAGGCGCAAGGCCTGCCACAACTCCTGTAGACCGCCATGCACCCGAAAGCCCTGCTCGAAGCCTGCAGCGAACTGATCGCGGCGACGTTGAAGTTCGACGCGCCGGCCGACACGATCGTCTCTTTCTTCCTGCGCCAGCACCGCGAGCTCGGCCCGCGCGAGCGCCACACGCTGGCCGAAACCGCGTATGCGGTGCTGCGTCGCCGTCTTCTCTATCAGCACTTTGCGCAAAGCGGCAGCGGACCGATGGAGCGGCGCCTGGCGATCGCGGGCTGGGCGGGGGATGTCGGCTTCCTGCGCGCGGCGCTGGAGCCGCACGAACAGAAGTGGTTGACAACCATCAGCGCGATCGACCGCAGCCAGCTGGCGCCGAAGCTGCGCCACAACCTGCCCGACTGGATTGCGCAGCCCTTGCAGGCGCAGCTGGGCGAGGACGGCTTCTGGGCGCTGGTGGCGAGCCTGGACGCCACCGCGCCGCTCGACTTGCGCGTGAACACCGTGAAGGCGCGGCGCGAAGCGGTTCAGGCGACGCTGGCCGAGGCCGGCATCGAGGCTGCAGCGACGCCTTTCTCACCTTGGGGCCTGCGCATCCATGGGCGCCCCGCGTTGCAGAAGCTGCCGGCCTTCACCGGGGGCGACATCGAAGTGCAGGATGAGGGCAGCCAGCTGCTGGCGCTGATCACGCAAGCCCGGCGCGGCGAAATGGTGGTCGATTTCTGCGCCGGCGCAGGCGGCAAGACGCTGGCGCTGGGCGCGTCGATGCGCAACACCGGCCGGCTGTATGCCTTCGACGTCGCGGCCCACCGGCTCGAAGCCCTGAAGCCGCGCCTGGCCCGCAGCGGGCTGTCGAATGTGCATCCGGTGCAGATCGCGCACGAGCGCGACGAGCGCATCAAGCGGCTGGCTGGCAAGATCGATCGGGTGCTGGTCGACGCGCCGTGCTCGGGGCTCGGCACTCTGAGGCGCAATCCCGATCTGAAATGGCGCCAGTCACCCAAGGCCGTGCAGGAAATGAACGCCAAGCAGTCGGCCATCCTCGACGGCGCCGCGCGGCTGCTTAAGCCTGGAGGCAGGCTCATCTACGCGACGTGCAGTCTGCTGGCCAGCGAAAACGAAGCGGTTTGCGCGCAGTTCGCGGCGTCACACCCGGGGTTCGAGTCTGTTGATGTGGCGGCCGTGCTGACTGAATTGGGTGTGGACGGAGCGGAAGGCCTGTGCTCCGGCGGAAACCTGCGCTTGTGGCCGCATCTGCACGCTACCGATGGCTTCTTTGCTTCAATCTGGTTTAAATCCTGATCGCTGGAGAAGCAACCTATGTCGCCCGCAAGGTCTACGCACTACAACGACGCGCGCGAACCGGCTGACCACATAGAATCCGCGTTCCCGTGAAAGGTATTGAATGGACTTCCTGTTTCTTGCGCGTGACGCTGCGGTCGACTGGTTGAGCAATGGCGCACTGGCTGCCAGCTGGTGGCAAGTGCTGTTGGCGACACTGGTGATGACGCATATCACCATCACCGCTGTGACGGTCTTCCTGCACCGCGCTCAGGCCCACCGTGCGCTGGATCTGCATGCGCTGCCGTCGCATTTCTTCCGCTTCTGGTTGTGGCTGACCACCGGCATGGTGACCAAGGAGTTCGTCGCCATCCATCGCAAGCACCATGCGAAGTGTGAAACCGAGGAAGACCCGCACAGCCCCCAGACGCGCGGCATCAAGGCCCTGCTGCTGACGGGTGTGGAGCTCTACCGCGCGGAATCGAAGATCCCCGAGACGATGACCAAATACGGCACCGGCACGCCGAACGACTGGATCGAGCGCAACCTCTACACCCGCTTCAGCTGGCAAGGTGTGGGTGTGATGCTGCTGATCGACCTGTGGCTCTTCGGCGCCATCGGCCTGACGGTCTGGGCAGTGCAGATGCTGTGGATTCCGGTCATGGCCACCGGCATCATCAATGGCATCGGCCACTGGTGGGGCTACCGCAACTTCGAGGCACCCGACTGCTCGCGCAACGTCATCCCCTGGGGCATCGTGATCGGCGGCGAAGAACTGCACAACAACCACCACACCTACCCGACCTCGGCGCGCTTCTCGGTCAAGCCGTACGAGTTCGACGTTGGCTGGGTCTACATCCGCGGGCTCGAGATGCTCGGCCTGGCCAAGGTGCGCAAGACGCCGCCGAAGCTGGCGCTGGGCGCCGTGCGTGCGGCGGACAGCCAGACACTGGAAGCCTTGATCGCCAACCGCTACGAGGTCATGGCGCACTATGCGGCCGGCCTGAAGAAGACCGTCGTCGACGAACTCGACAAGCTGAAGGCGCAGGGCGCGCACGAGACCGAGCGCTGGGCCGAGATGCGCCTGGCCAAGCGCTGGTTGCACCGTGACGACGACCAGATCCCGCAGACCGTGAAGCCGCGCATGGCGCAGGCCGTGGCGCGCAGCCCGGCGCTGGCCAAGCTGGTGTCGATGCGCGAAGAACTGCGCCAGATGTGGACCCGCACCAACGTGTCGGCCGATCAGCTGGTGGCCGAGCTGCAGGCCTGGTGCAAACGGGCGGAAGAGAGCGGCGTGGCCGCGCTGCAGGAGTTCTCGCTCAAGTTGCGCGCCGCTCAACACGCGTAGGACAAGAAAATGGGCCGCAACAAGGCGGCCCATCTTTGAGAAGGGGTCGCTGCGCGACCCCTTTTTCCGTCTGCCTATTTCAGTTTCGTTTCCTTGTAGAGCACGTGCTTGCGTGCCTTCGGATCGAACTTCATGAACTCGAGCTTCTCCGGCGTGGTCTTCTTGTTCTTCGCCGTGGTGTAGAAGTGCCCGGTTCCTGCAGTGGATTCGAGCTTGATCTTTTCGCGTCCGCCTTTGGTGGCCATGTGCTGCTCCTAAATCAAAGCGCGCCGCGCGTGCGCAGATCGGCCACCACCTGCTCGATGCCGACCTTGTCGATCAGCCGCAGCGCCGCATTGGTGATGCGCAGGCGCACCCAGCGGTTTTCGGTCTCGAGCCAGAAGCGGCGGTATTGCAGGTTCGGCAGGAACCTGCGCTTGGTTTTGTTGTTGGCGTGGGAAACATTGTTCCCAACCATCGGGCCCTTGCCCGTGACCTGACAAACGCGTGCCATGCGGCACCTCCAGAATCTCGAAATAAATGGTGTTCTGCCGTTTTCGGCAAAGAACGCGAGTATAGCGGCAAAGGCGCTGACGCATCAACGCCTGGCGGCACGCCGCGCGTTGACGCGCCTGCGCGTCACGCCCGTTTTCACGCCTGCTGTTCGAGGTAGCGCTGTGCGTCCAGGGCCGCCATGCAGCCCGTTCCCGCGCTGGTGATGGCTTGGCGGTACACGTGATCTTGCACGTCGCCGGCGGCGAACACGCCTTCCACGCTGGTCATGGTGGCCATGCCGGCCAGGCCCGAGCGGGTGATGACGTAGCCGTCCTTCATCTCGAGCTGGCCCTTGAAGATGTCGGTGTTGGGATGGTGCCCGATGGCGATGAAACAGCCGTGCAGCGCCAGGTTCGTGGTCTTGCCGTCCCGGGTGCTGCGGATGCGCACACCGGTCACGCCCGAGGCATCGCCGAGCACTTCGTCGAGCGTGTGCCACAGGTGCAGCGCCATCTTGCCCGTGGCCACCTTCTCCATCAACTTGTCGATGAGGATCGCTTCGGCGCGGAACTTGTCGCGCCGGTGGATCAGGTGCACCTTGCTCGCGATGTTCGACAGGTACAGCGCCTCCTCGACCGCGGTATTGCCGCCGCCGACCACACAGACGTCCTGGTTCTTGTAGAAGAAGCCGTCGCAGGTGGCACAGCCGCTGACGCCGCGGCCCATGAAGGCTTCCTCGCTCGGCAAGCCCAGGTACTTGGCGCTCGCACCGGTAGCGACAATCAATGCATCGCAGCGGTAGTGTCCCGCGTCGCCCTGCAGCACGAACGGCCGCTGGCCGAGATCGACGGCGTGGATGTGGTCGTGCACGATCTGCGTCTGGAAGCGCTCGGCATGGGCCTGGAAGCGGGCCATCAGCTCGGGCCCCTGCACACCGGCCGCATCGGCGGGCCAGTTGTCGACGTCGGTGGTGGTCATCAGCTGGCCACCCTGGGCCATGCCGGTGATCAGCGTCGGCTTCAGGTTCGCCCGCGCCGCGTAGACCGCGGCGCTGTAGCCAGCCGGGCCGGAACCGAGGATCAAGACCCTGGCGTGGGGCACAACGGGGAGGGGTGCGTTCATGTTCGAAGAAGGAGATTGCGTCGCAGTGCGCCAACAGGAGAGCCTACTTGGGGTTGCATCCCGATGGCAGCCGGCGAGCCAATGGGCACAATAGTGAAATTGTAGGCAGTTGCCCCGTGGCGCTGTTCGGCCGCGGGTGCCTGCAAACGGACACCCATTGCGCCTTTAGGAGATCCGCTGATGTCGATGCTCTCAAATCTCGACCTGATCCGCCGCGTGCCGCTGTTCTCGATGCTGACGAACGATCAGGCGCAGCAAGTGGCCGACAGCGTCGTCAAGCGGCGCTTTCGCCGCGGCGAGATCGTGGTGGAGCAGGGGCGCAAGAGCAACTCGTTGTTCATCCTGCTGAACGGGCGGGCTCGCGTCCTCACCGCCGACTCGCGCGGCCGCGAGGTCATCCTCGCCGTGCTCGAGGCCGGCTCGTACGTCGGCGAGATGAGCCTGATCGACAACGAACCGCACTCGGCCACCGTGCGCGCCGAGATCCAGACCGACATGCTGGTGCTCGGCCGCATGGAATTTGCCAAGTGCCTGCCCGACTCGTCCGAACTGGCCTACGGCATCCTGCGCGGCCTGGTGTCGCGGCTGCGTGCGGCCGACCGGCAGATCGAATCCCTCGCGCTGCTCGACGTGTACGGCCGCGTGGCCCGCACCTTGCTCGACATGGCCGAAGACGTCAACGGCGTGCAGCTCATCCGCAACAAGGTTTCACGCCAGGACATGGCCAAGGTGGTCGGCGCCTCGCGCGAGATGGTCAGCCGGGTCATGAAAGACCTGGAACAACGCGGCGTGATCGAGACGCAGGAGAACGGCTCGGTGATCATCAAGGAGCGCTTGCCGCAGGACTGAGGCACGCGAGCGCCGCGGCGCTTGGGCCACAATTCCGGCATGACCTTTCCCCTCGGATCCTTGGGTGCCGATGGTGCGGCTGCATCGTCTCTGACCGTCAAGGACGCAAGCGCTCCTGCGCCCGGCATCGCGCTGCGCCGCCAGATTGCGCTCACCTGCACCGGCTTGCTGTGGCTGCTGGCCTTGCTCGCGCTGTTGACGCACAGCCCGGCCGACCCCGGCTTTTCGACCTCCGGCAGCGGCGCGCCGGTGCACAACGCAGCCGGCCGCTTCGGCGCCTGGCTGGCCGACTTCCTGCTGTTCATGCTCGGCCACTCGGTCTGGTGGCTGCCGCTGGTGGCCGGACGCGCTTGGCTGCATGCTGCGGCGCGCAACCTGCGCGGGCAGGCCGCTGAGCCGGCTCCGCACGCGCTTGCACGTTTCTGGTTCGGGTTGGCGTTGCTGCTGGCCGCGAGCACCGCGCTGGAGGCCACGCGGCTGTACCGTTTCGAGTCGATGCTGCCGGGCCATGCCGGCGGCGTGCTCGGCCATGTTCTCGGGCCGCTGTCGGTGAAATGGCTCGGCTTTGCCGGTTCCGGCGTGAGCTGGATCGCGGGGCTGGTGATGGGCATGTCGCTGGCACTCGGCTTCTCCTGGCTGCGGACGGCCGAGGCGATCGGCCGGCGCATCGACAGCCTGAAGGCACGCCGCGACGAACGCCGCGAACATGCTGAAGACTTGCGCCTGGGCGAGCAAGCGCTGCGCGAGCGCGAAGTGGTGATCGAACACCAGCGCGAGGCCATCGAGGACCAGATCCCCATCGTCATCGACAAGCCACTGCCCGAGTTGCCGAAGTCCGAACGCGTGGCCAAGGAGCGGCAGAAGCCACTGTTCACCGAGCTCGCGGACACCAAGCTGCCGCAGGTCGACTTGCTCGATGCCGCGCCGGGCCGCGTCGAAAGCGTGCCCCCCGAGTCGCTCGAGATGACCTCGCGCCTGATCGAGAAGAAGCTGAAAGACTTCGGCGTCGAGGTGCGCGTGGTGGCCGCCTCGCCCGGCCCGGTGATCACGCGCTACGAGATCGAGCCGGCCACGGGCGTGAAGGGGGCGCAGGTGGTGGGGCTGGCCAAGGACCTGGCGCGATCGCTCAGCCTGGTCAGCATCCGTGTGGTCGAGACGATTCCCGGCAAGACGACGATGGCGCTCGAACTTCCCAACGCCAAGCGGCAGACCATTCGCCTGGCCGAGATTTTGGGTTCGGCGGTCTACAACGACGCCGCCTCGCAACTGACGATGGGTCTGGGCAAGGACATCGTCGGTCTGCCGGTGGTCGCCGATCTGGCCAAGATGCCGCACTGCCTGGTCGCCGGAACGACAGGCGCCGGCAAGAGCGTGGGCATCAACGCGATGATCCTGTCGCTCCTCTACAAGGCCGAAGCACGCGACGTTCGACTGATCCTGATCGACCCGAAGATGCTGGAGATGAGCGTCTACGAAGGCATCCCGCACCTGCTGTGCCCCGTGGTCACCGACATGAAGCAGGCCGCCAACGCGCTCACCTGGTGCGTCGGCGAGATGGAGCGGCGCTACAAGCTGATGAGCAAGCTCGGCGTGCGCCAGCTCTCGGGCTACAACAAGAAGATCGACGAGGCGACCGAACGCGGCGAGACGCTCGGCAACCCGTTCTCGCTGACACCCGAGCAGCCCGAACCGCTCGAGCGCCTGCCGCAGATCGTCGTCGTGATCGACGAGTTGGCCGACCTGATGATGGTGGTCGGCAAGAAGATCGAGGAGCTGATCGCGCGCCTGGCGCAGAAGGCGCGCGCCTCGGGCATCCACCTGATCCTGGCCACGCAGCGCCCCAGCGTCGACGTGATCACCGGCCTGATCAAGGCCAACATCCCGACACGCTTGAGCTTCCAGGTCTCGAGCAAGATCGACAGCCGCACCATCCTCGACCAGATGGGCGCCGAGGCCCTGCTCGGCATGGGCGACATGCTCTACATGCCCTCGGGCACGGGCCTGCCGATCCGCGTGCACGGCGCCTTTGTCAGCGACGACGAGGTCCACCGCGTTGTCAACTATCTGAAGAGCCAGGGCGAGCCGAACTACATCGAGGGCATTCTCGAAGGCGGCACGCTCGACGGCGAGGCCGGAGAACCCGGTGCGCCGGGCGAAGCCAACGGCGAGGCCGATCCGATGTACGACCAAGCGGTGGGAATTGTCTTGCAGCACAAGCGGGCGTCGATCTCGCTCGTGCAACGCCATCTGCGCATCGGCTACAACCGTGCGGCGCGCTTGCTCGAGCAGATGGAGAAGTCGGGCCTGGTGTCGTCGATGGCCACCAACGGCAACCGCGATCTGCTGGTGCCGCGCAGGGACGACGCATGAGAGCGGCACTCTGGGTGGCATTGCTGCTGGGCGCGAGTGGCGCGCGCGCCGATGCGGTGGAAGCTTTGCGCGAATTCGCACGGGATGCGAAGAGCGGGCGGGCCAGCTTCACGCAAGTGGTGACGTCGCCCGATGGCGCGAAGAAAAAGACCTCGAGCGGCAGCTTCGACTTCGCACGTCCGAACCGCTTTCGCTTCGCTTACACCAAACCCTTCGAACAGCTGATCGTCGCCGACGGGCAGAAAGTCTGGATCTATGACGCCGACCTGCAGCAGGCCAGCGTGCGCAGCATGGACAAGGCGCTCGGCGCGACGCCTGCCGCGTTGCTGGCCGGCGGCTCGCTCGAGCAGGATTTCGAGCTCCGCGCGCTCCCCGCGGCACAGGGGCTCGAATGGGTCGAGGCACTGCCGCGCGACAAGGGCGAGGGCGCCCAGCTGCACTCGTTGAAGGTCGGCTTCCAGGGCAAGGCGCTGGCCGCGATCGAACTGGTCGACGGCTTCGGCCAACGCTCGCTGCTCAGTTTCAGCGGTCTCACGACCAACGTCGCCCATGCGCCGGAGACCTTTCGCTTCGCCCCGCCCAAAGGCGTCGACGTGCTGGGCCAGCCTTAGGTTCTTACCAACGCCTGCGGGCGGGTGTCAGGACGCGACGCCGTTGGCCGCGCGCCGCTGGCGGGCCGCCAGCCACAGCAGCGCCGCGGCCATCGCCAGCACCGCCGGCACCGAGCCCAGATTGAGCCAGGCCCATCCCTGCGTCGTCACGAGAGCTCCCGACGCCAGCGAACTCAGCGCCAGCGTCGAGAAGACGCAGAAGTCCATCGCCCCCTGCGCCTTGTTCTTCTCTTCCGGGCGGTAGGCGGCGGTGAGCAGCGTGCTGCCGCCGACGTAGAGGAAGTTCCAACCCACGCCCAGCATCAGCAGTGCGACCAGGAATTGCATCAGCTCCACACCCGACAGGGCCACGGCGATGCACAGCGCCTGCAGCAATACACCGCAGCCCATCACCGGCAGCGCACCGAAGCGCCGGATCAGGTGGCCGGTGAAGAAGCTCGGGACGAACATGCCCAGGACGTGCCACTCGAGCACCAGCGCCGCGTCGGCGAATGGCAAGCCGCAGCGCTGCATCGCGATCGGAGTGGCCGCCATCAGCAGGTTCATCACGCCATAGCCAAGTGCTGCGCCCAGCACCGCGACGATGAAGGTCGGCTGGCGGGCGATTTCGGCCAGCGCTCGGCCATTCGAGCTGCCGGGTGCTGCCCTCACATGCTGGGGGAAGCGGATCGTCGACAGGGCCACGAGCGACAGCAACGCCACGCCGACCAGCGCCAGGTAGGCGGCTGCAAAGGGCACCGGCAGCAGGTTGCGCGTGGCGTTGGCGAGATTGGGGCCGACGAAAGCGCCGATGACCCCGCCGGCCAGCACCAGCGAGATCGCGCGCTCCTTGTAGGCCGGCGCGACCAGCTCGACGCCTGCAAAGCGGTACAGCGACGCGTTGGCGCTGTAGAAGCCGGCCACGAACGTCGAGGCCACCAACAGCCAGAAATTGCTGTTGGCGGCCGCCCACGCACAGCTCGCCGCCGAAAGCGCAGCGACCACCAGGCCGAGCTGGAACGAGCGCCGCCTCCCCCAACGGGCCTGGATTCGCGCGACGAGGCCAGTGGACACTGCAGCGCCCACGACGTAGCCGGTGATGGGCAGGGTGGCCATCCAGCCAGCGGGGGCCGTCTGCAGGCCTACCAGGCCATTGATGGCGATGAAGACGACGTTGTTGGTCAGGAACAGGCCCTGGCACAGCGCCAGCAGGATCAGGTGCCGGTTCATCGAACGCATCTTCGCACCCCCGCTGCGACAATCCATGCGCCATGTCCGCCTCGCTCTTCGATGACCCCGAACCCGCCGCTGACGTGTCGCTGGCCGTGGCCGATGCGCCATTGGCCGAACGCCTGCGGCCGCGCACACTCGCCGAGGTGATCGGGCAGCGTCACCTGCTCGGCCCAGGCAAACCTCTGGCCGCAGCCTTCGCCGCCAAACGCCTGCATTCGATGATCCTGTGGGGCCCGCCCGGCGTCGGCAAGACGACCCTGGCGCGGCTGGTCGCCGGCGCCTTCGACGCCGAGTTCATCGTCATCTCGGCGGTGCTCGGTGGCGTCAAGGACATCCGCGAAGCGGTCGAGCGGGCCCAGACCGCGCGACGTGCGGGACGCGCGAGCACGGTCTTCGTCGACGAGGTGCACCGTTTCAACAAGGGCCAACAGGACGCCTTCCTGCCGCATGTGGAGAGTGGCCTCTTCAACTTCATCGGCGCGACCACCGAGAACCCTTCCTTCGAGGTGAATTCGGCGCTGCTGTCGCGCGCGACCGTGCACGTGCTGAAGCCGCTTGCGGCCGACGAACTGGCCGAGTTGCTGCAGCGTGCACGGGCGACACTGTCGTTGCCGCCGCTGACCGATGCGGCGCGCGACCGCCTGGTGGCGTATGCCGACGGCGATGCCAGGCGCCTGCTCAACGCGGTCGAGAACCTGGCGGCCGTCGTCCAAATGACCGCCGTCGGCGCGGCCGGGTCGATCGACGAAGCGCGGCTCGAGCAGGCCCTGGGCGAGCAGCTGCGCCGCTACGACAAGGGCGGCGAGCAGTTCTACGACACCATCTCGGCGCTGCACAAGAGCGTGCGCGGCAGCGACCCGGATGCCGCGCTGTACTGGCTCGTGCGCATGCTCGACGGCGGCGTCGATCCGCGCTACGTGGCGCGCCGGGTGCTGCGCATGGCCAGCGAGGACATCGGCCTGGCCGACCCGCGCGCCTTGCGCATGGCCCTGGACGCGACCGAGGTCTACGAGCGCCTGGGCTCGCCCGAGGGTGAGCTCGCCCTCGCGCAGGCGGTGCTGTTCCTGGCCGCCGCGCCGAAGTCGAATGCAGCCTATGTGGCGTGGAACGAGGCGCGCGCGTGGGTCAAGGCCGACGGCACGCGGCCGGTGCCGCTGCACCTGCGCAATGCGCCGACTCAGCTGATGAAGCAGCTCGACTACGGGCGCGGCTACCGCTACGCACACGATGAAGCGGCGGGCTTCGCCGCCGGGGAGAATTACCTGCCCGAGGGCATGCCGGCGCCGCACTTCTACCGCCCGACCGACCGCGGCCTGGAAGGCCAGATCGCCGCCAAGCTCGCCGGCTTTCGTGCGGCCAACGAGGCCGCAGCCACAGCGCAACCTGCGAGCGCCGGAGTGGCCGAGCGCGAGGGTTAACCAGTCGCGGGGCACATATCTTGCCTGCCTACAATCGTTGGGTTAGCCCGACGCGGAGCAGCGCTTGGAAACCTTCTTTCAGCAAATCATCAACGGCCTGGTCCTGGGCAGCATGTACGCCCTCGTGGCCCTGGGTTACACCATGGTCTACGGCATCATCAACCTGATCAACTTCGCACACGGCGAAGTGCTGATGGTGGGTGCGCTGACGAGTTGGACCATCGTTTCCGCGCTGGCCGAATCGGGGATGCCGGGCTGGCTGATGATGCTGATTTCGCTGATGTGCGCCATCGTCGTGTGCGCTGCACTCAACTTCACGATCGAGAAGGTGGCCTACCGGCCGCTGCGCAACGCGCCGCGCCTGGCGCCGCTGATCACCGCGATGGGCATGAGCCTGCTATTGCAGACGCTGGCGATGATCGTCTGGAAGCCCAACCCGAAGCCGTATCCGATCCTGCTGCCCAACGAGCCGATCGACCTCGGCGGCCCGGTGATCAGCGTGGTGCAGTGCCTGATCCTGGGCCTCACGGTGGTGATCCTGGCCGCCCTGATGTACCTGGTCAACCGCACCAAGCTGGGCCGTGCGATGCGGGCCACGGCCGAAAATCCGCGCGTCGCCGCGCTGATGGGCGTGCGCCCCGACATGGTGATCTCGGCCACCTTCATCATTGGCGCCGCGCTCGCCGCGGTGGCCGGCGTGATGTGGGCCGCCAACTACGGCACTGTCCAACATTCGATGGGGTTCCTGCCCGGCTTGAAAGCCTTCACCGCAGCGGTGCTCGGCGGCATCGGCAACCTCGGCGGCGCGGTGGTCGGCGGCGTGCTGCTGGGTCTGGTGGAGGCCATCGGCGCGGGCTATCTCGGCGAGCTCACCGGCGGCGTGCTGGGCAGCCACTATGCCGACATCTTCGCCTTCGCCCTGCTGATCCTGGTGTTGACGCTGCGGCCTTCGGGCCTACTCGGCGAGCGCGTCGCCGATCGCGCGTAATGACCACCCCCAAGCTCGTTTCACTCGCGCCCCGCCGAGGGAGAGCTCAGGCCACTTGGGGCGGCCCTGCGCTGGCCTGAGGGCAAATCAGATGATGAAGAACAAACTGGTCGTCTTTCTGATCGCCGCGGCCTTCCTGATCGCGCTGCCGCTGTTCGCCCAGCAGTTCGGCCAAGGCTGGGTGCGCATCATGGCACTGGCTCTGCTCTACGTGCTGCTGGCGCTGGGGCTGAACATCGTCGTCGGTTATGCCGGCCTGCTCGACCTGGGCTTCGTCGCGTTCTATGCACTGGGCGCGTACATGTATGCGCTGCTCGCGTCGCCGCACCTGGCCGAGAACTTCGAGACTTTCAAGGCAGTCTTCCCCGACGGCTTGCACACGCCGATCTGGCTGGTGATCCCGCTGGCGGCCCTGCTTGCGGGGATCGCCGGGGCCCTGCTCGGCGCGCCGACGCTGAAGCTGCGCGGCGACTATCTGGCCATCGTCACGCTCGGTTTCGGCGAGATCATCCGTGTCTTCCTGAACAACCTCGAGCACCCGGTCAACATCACCAACGGGCCACGTGGCCTGGACCGCATCGATTCGATGAGTCTGTTCGGCGTACTCGACTTCGGCAAGGGCATCACGATCGGCGAGTTCAAGATCCCGTCGGTCACGCTGTACTTCTATCTGTTCCTGAGCCTGGTGGTCGTCAGCGTGGTCATCTGCCACCGCCTGGAGAATTCCCGCATCGGCCGCGCCTGGATGGCGATCCGCGAGGACGAGATCGCCGCCAAGGCAATGGGCATCAACACCCGCAACATGAAGCTGCTGGCCTTCGCGATGGGCGCCACCTTCGGCGGGGTGGCCGGCTCGATGTTCGCGTCATTTCAGGGCTTCGTCTCGCCCGAGTCGTTCAGCTTGATGGAGAGCATCATGATCGTCGCGATGGTCGTGCTTGGCGGCATCGGCCACATCCCGGGCGTGATCCTCGGGGCGGTGTTGTTGGCTGCGCTGCCCGAGGTGCTGCGCTACGTCGCCGGCGACATCCAGAACATGACCGGAGGGCGCATCGACGCGTCGATCCTGCGCCAGTTGCTGATCGCGCTGGCGATGATCGGCATCATGCTGCTGCGACCGCGAGGCCTGTGGCCCGCGCCCGAGCACGGCAAGGCGGCGCCGATGCCGGTGGCCGTGAGATGAGCGGGGCCGTTCTCGAAGTCCGGGGCGTGTCCAAGCGCTTCGGCGGTTTGCAGGCCTTGTCCGATGTCGGCCTCTCGATCCAGCCGGGCCAGGTCTACGGCCTGATCGGACCCAATGGCGCCGGAAAGACGACCTTCTTCAATGTGATCACCGGCCTGTACAGCCCCGACTCCGGCACCTTCGAACTCGGCGGCCAGGCCTACGAGCCCGAGGCGGTGCACCAGGTCGCCAAGGCGGGCATCGCGCGCACCTTCCAGAACATCCGCCTGTTCGCGGAGATGACGGCGCTGGAGAACGTGATGGTCGGCCGGCATGTGCGTACGCAGTCGGGCCTGTGGGGGGCGGTGTTCCGCACACCGGGCTTCAAGGCCGAAGAAGCCGCGATCACCCAGCGCGCGCGCGAACTGCTCGAGTACGTCGGCATCGCCAAATTCGCCGAGTACAAGGCGCGCACCCTGAGTTATGGCGACCAACGTCGCCTGGAGATCGCGCGGGCTCTGGCCACCGACCCGAAGCTGATCGCGCTCGACGAGCCCGCGGCCGGCATGAACGCGACCGAGAAGGTCGTGCTGCGCGAACTGATCGACCGCATCCGCAACGATGGCCGGACCATCCTGTTGATCGAGCACGACGTCAAGCTGGTGATGGGCCTGTGCGACCGCGTCACGGTGCTCGACTACGGCAAGCAGATCGCCGAGGGCACGCCCGCGGACGTGCAGCGGAACGAGAAGGTGATCGAGGCCTATCTCGGCGCCGGGCACAAAGCCCACTAGGACAGCGCGATGGCACCCACCCTGCTCAAAGTCACCCACCTGAAGGTCGCCTATGGCGGCATCCAGGCCGTCAAGGGCGTCAGCTTCGAGGTCCTGCAAGGCGAACTCGTCAGCCTGATCGGCGCCAACGGTGCGGGCAAGACGACGACGCTGAAGGCCGTCACGGGCATCCAGCCGGTAGCGGCGGGCGAGATCGAATTCATGGGCAAATCCATCAAGGGGCAGGGTGCCTGGGACCTTGTCAAGCAAGGCCTGGTGATGGTGCCCGAAGGGCGCGGCACGTTCACGCGCATGACGATCACCGAGAACCTGCAGATGGGCGCCTTCGTTCGAAGCGACGCCGACATCGACGCCGACATCGACAAGGTCTTCGGCATCTTCCCGCGCCTCAAAGAGCGCGCCAAGCAGCTTGCCGGCACCATGAGCGGCGGCGAGCAGCAGATGCTCGCGATGGGCCGCGCGCTGATGGCGCGGCCCAAGGTGCTGCTGATGGACGAGCCGTCGATGGGCCTGAGCCCGATCATGGTCGACAAGATCTTCGAGGTCGTCGCCGACATCCACAAACAAGGCACGACGATCCTCTTGGTCGAGCAGAACGCCAGCCGCGCGCTGGCGCTGGCCGACCGTGGCTACGTCATGGAGTCGGGCGAAGTCACGATGAGCGGCGAGGCCAAGGGCCTGCTCGCCGACCCGCGGGTGCGCGCGGCTTATCTAGGCGAGTGATGGGTACCCCCTTCCCACCGACCCAGATCCACCGAATCGACGAGGAACGAATGCCCATTTCCTTTCATGCTGTTCGACCGGCGCCCGCGCTGATGGCGGTCGCACTGGCGCTGGCCGCCGCGCCGCTGCTGGCACAGACACCGGCCGCGAAGCCCGCACCGAAGGCCGCTGGCAAAACGCTCGGTGGCAACGCTGCGTCCAGCGGCAAGCTGATGACGCGCGAAGAGCTGCGCTCGTGCCTGAAGCGCCTGGAGGACCTGAACGTTGCCGCCAAGGATGTCGAAGCGCAGCGGCCTGTGCTCGACCGCGAGCGTGACGAGTTGAAGGCCGCCGGCGACACACTCAAGGCCGAGCGCGCCGAGGTCGACAACCGGCTCGCCGCCGTGCGGGAATGGGAAGTCCGGATGCGCAATCACGCCAGCGAGATCGAGGCCTTCAACAAGCGCAGCGCAGCGCTGCAAGAGGCGCCGCGCGGTCAGCAGGAGAGCCTGATGGCGCAGTTGAACGCAGATCGCGAGAGGCTGCAGAAGGCGCGCGAAGCGCTCGGAGCCGCAGAGGCCGGCCTGGTGCCGACCTACCAGTCGCAAGCCAAGGCCTACAACGAACGCGCACTGGCGCGCGATGCCAAGGTGAACGATTGGAACGCGCGCAACGCCACGGCGGTCGAGGCTTCCGTCAAGCAACAGGAGGCGCGCGTGCTGTGGCTCAACGAATGTGCCAACCGCCCGTACCTCGAAGACGACGAAAAGGCCATCAAGGCCGGCAAGTGAGGCAGAGCACGCCCATGAACCCTCTGAACCCCCTGCTTCAATCCTGGACGGCGCCGCACGGCTTGCCCCCGTTCGATGCGCTGCGGCCCGAGCACTTTGCGCCCGCCCTGCGCGACGCGATGCAACAGCACCGCACCGAGCTCGATGCCATTGCCTCGCAGGCCGATGCACCCGATTTCGACAATACCGTCGTGCGCTTCGACGCGGCCGGGCGCCTGCTCGGGCGCATCGAAGGCGTGTTCCACAATCTCTGTGCTTCCGAGACGTCGCCGACGCTGCAGCAGGTGCAGCGGGAGATGGCCGAGCCGGTGGCCGCGCACACCAATGCCGTGTACATGCACGCGGCGCTGTTTGCGCGTATCGAGGCCGTGCGGGCTCGCGCCGCGCAGCTCGGTCTGAGCGCCGAGCAGCAGCGCCTGCTGGACCAGGTGCACCGCGACTTCGTGCGCGCCGGCGCGCGCCTGGCGCCGGCGGCGCAGGGTCGCTATGCAGCGCTGATGGAGCGGCTGGCGGCCTTGACCACGCAGTTCGGCCAGAACGTGCTAGCCGATGAAACCACCTACAGGCTCTCGCTGGCCGACCCGGCGGCCCGCGCGGGCCTGCCCGACTTCCTGCTCGACGCCGCCCGGCAAGCCGGCGCCGAGCGCGGCCTTGGCGTGCCGGTGATCACGCTGTCACGCTCGCTGCTGGTGCCATTTCTGACCTTCAGCGAGCGGCGAGACCTGCGCGAGCAGGCTTGGCGCGCGTGGACGAGCCGCGGCGAGGCGCCCGGGCCGAGTGACAACCGCGCGATCGTGCGCGAGATCCTCGAGCTGCGCGCCGAGCAGGCCAGCCTGCACGGCTTTGCCAGCTACGCCGACTACGCGCTCTCGGACACGATGGCGCGCGAGCTGCCCGCGGTGCAGGGCCTGCTCGACAACGTCTGGCAGCGCGCCGTGCCGGCGCTCGAGCGCGAGCGCGCACAGCTCGAGCGGCTGATGCGCGAGGAGGGCGTGAGCGGGCCGATCGAGCCTTGGGACTGGCGCTTCTGGGCCGAGAAAGTGCGCCAGCACACCTACGCCATCGACGATGCGCAGATCAAGCCCTACTTCCCGCTCGACCGCATGGTGGCCGCAGCCTTCGACTGTGCCGAGCGCCTGTTCGGCGTGCAGTTCGCCGAGCGCCGCGACCTGCCGGTCTACCACCCAGACGTCAAGGCGTACGAAATGCGCGACCGTGCCGGACAGGTGCGCGGCATCTTCCTGCATGACAACTTTGCGCGGCCGAGCAAGCGCAGCGGCGCCTGGATGAGCTCGTTCCGGCAGCAGTCGCGCAATGGCGGCGACGTGATCCCGGTGATCGTCAACAACAACAATTTCGCCAAGGCGGCCGCCGGCGAGCCGACCCTGCTGTCGTTCGATGATGTGCGCACGCTGTTCCACGAATTCGGCCACGGCTTGCACGGCTTGCTCTCGAGCGTCGGCTACGAACGGTTGTCGGGAACCAACGTGCTGCGCGACTTCGTCGAATTGCCGTCGCAGTTGTTCGAACACTGGATGAGCGAGCCCGAGGTGCTTCGCCGGCATGCCCGCCATGCCGCCACCGGCGAGCCGATTCCCGATGCGCTGATTGCGCGCCTGGCCGCAGCGCGACGTTTCGGCCAGGGTTTCGAGACCGTGCGCTACACCGCAAGTGCCTTGACCGACATGGCCGTGCACGCGCTGCCGCGCGGGCAGGTGCCCGAGGACGTGGTGGCGTTCGAAGCGCAAGTGCTGCGCGAACGCGGCCTGCCGCCGGGTGTCGGCATCAACCACCGCTTCACTCACTTCCAGCACCTGTTCGCCGGTTCGGGATATGCCGCCGGCTACTACGTGTACTTGTGGGCCGAGGTGCTGGATGCGGACGCCTTCGACGCCTTCGTCGAAGCCGGTGACCCGTTCGACGTGGCGACAGCCGAACGACTGAAGCGGCACATCTACGCTGCCGGCGACAGCGTCGAGCCGGGCGCGACCTTCGCAGCCTTTCGCGGGAGGGCGCCTCAGCTCGAACCGATGTTGCGCAAGCGCGGGCTGCTCGAGCCGGCCTGAGCCAGTCCTCCTAGCGCCGCGTCAGTCGCATCACGTCGTTGTCGCGCTTCATCTGGAAGCGGGTGAGGAAGCTGTTGCCGAGCAGCACGTGCGGCATCGTCGAGGGCATCACCACGGCTTCGACGTTGGCCACTTCCACATCGCCCACCTTGACCGACGACAACGTGACGATGTTGATCGGGATGCGGCCGTTGGCCGTGCCGGCGAAACCGCGTGGCGCATTGCGGTAGACGATGCCCAGGCGGTCGGCGTCGGCCTGACCGATCGCCACGGCGGTGGCGCCGGTATCGACCAGGAAGCTGACGGCCTTGCCGTTGATCTGGCCATCGACCGTGAAGTGGCCGCCGGAGCCGGCCGTTAGCACGATCTCTCCGCTGCCACCAGACGGCGCCGACTCGGCCGCCAGCAGGCGTCCCGGGCTCGCGCCGGCGAAGAGCAGCCGGCGTTGCCCTGCGACATCCACTTCGGCCTGCGTGGCCGACAGCGACACCAGCTGCACGCCCAGCACCGTACGGCCGACTTCGAGCACCCGGGCTTGCCCGTCGATCACCAGGAGCGCCTGGCGCAAGCCCATGCTGCCGTTGAGCGTGACGGTCTGCGCGAAGGCCGTGCTGCACGCCAGCGCCAAGGCTGCGGTGACCACCGAGCGTCGCCAGGGATCGGCCAGGGGGGTGTGCACGCTGGGCCTTCAGTCGCGAAAGTTGTCGAATTTCAGGGGCAGCTCGGTCACCTCTCGTCGCAACAGCGCGATGGCCGCTTGCAGCTCGTCGCGCTTGCCCCCGGTGATGCGCACGGCATCGCCCTGGATGGCGGCCTGCAGCTTCAGCTTGCTCTGCTTGATGAGGGTCTGGATGCGCTTGCCGGTTTCGCTGTCGATGCCGCACTTGACGTGCACCGTCTGGCGCACCTTGTCGCCGCCCGCTTTCTCGATCTTCTCGGACAGGTCGAGGAAGCGCACATCGACGCCCCGCTTGGCCAGCTTGGCCAACAGGACGTCGGTGACCTGGCCGATCTGGAAGTCGCTGTCGGCATGCAGCGTGAGTTCGCGTTCCTTCGCGCCGGTCTCCGTCAACTCAACCTTCGACGCCGACCCCTTGAAATCGAAACGCGTGCCGATTTCCTTGTTGCACTGCTCCACCGCATTTCGCAACTCGACGAAATTGGGTTCGAGCAAGGTGTCGAAGCTGGGCATAAGTCAAAATTCTCCCATGCCGCAAGCGTATCCCAATGGGTTGTTCGTCGAACACGGCGTGAATCTGCGCACGTTCAACAGCTTTGGCCTGCCCGCAACCGCCCACACGCTGGTGCGCATCGACAGCGACGCCAGCCTGCGGCGCGTCATCGACCATCCCGAACTGGGCCGGGCGCCGAAGTTCGTCCTCGGCGGCGGCAGCAACATCGTTTTCACCCGCGACCCGCAGGACGTGGTGCTGAAGGTCGAAGTGCGCGGACTGCGCCTGGTCGAGGAGCGCAGCGATGCGTGGATCGTCGAGGCCGGCGCGGGCGAGAACTGGCATGCCGCGGTGGCGTGGACGCTGGCCCAGGGCCTGCCCGGCCTGGAGAACCTGGCCTTGATCCCCGGCAGCGTCGGTGCCTCGCCGGTGCAGAACATCGGCGCCTATGGCGTCGAGCTGAAAGACCGCTTCGAATCGCTCGATGTCATCGACCTGGTCACCGGGCGCAGCGTGACGCTCGATGCGGCGCGGTGCCGCTTCGGGTACCGCGACAGCGTCTTCAAGCACGAACTGCTCGGCAAGGGCGTCATCCTGCGTGTGCGGTTTCGCCTGCCGCGGCCGTGGCAGCCGGTGCTGGGCTACCTCGAGCTCGAACGCAAGATGCAGGAAACAGGCAACCGCACGCCCGACGCGCAGACCATTTTCGACTGGGTTTGCGCGATCCGGCGCGCCAAGCTGCCCGACCCGGCCGTGATCGGCAACGCCGGCAGCTTTTTCAAGAACCCGGTCGTCAGCCTCGAACAGTGCCGCGACATCATCGGCCGCGACCCCGAGGTCGTTCACTACCCGTTGCCCGACGGCAGCATCAAGTTGGCTGCCGGCTGGCTGATCGATGCCTGCGGCTGGAAGGGCAAGACCGTCGGGCGCGCCGGCGTGTACGAGAAGCAGGCGCTGGTGCTGGTCAACCGGGGCGGCGCGTCGGGCGCAGAGGTGGTGACGCTGGCGCGTGCCATCCAGGAGAGCGTCTACGGGCGTTTCGGCATTCGCCTGGAGCCCGAGCCGGTGGTGGTGTGAGGCCCCACTCTGCTGTCCCCGTGAGACATGTGAGCCGTGGCGAATGGCCTTGCTCAGACGCTGCGGGCGAAGCGCGCTCCGATCTCGATCAGCGCTGCAGAAATCTTGTCCGGCGAAAGAACGAAATCGACATAGCTTGACGCCTGCGCGCTGACAGGCATGCCATCGACCTCTGCCGATTCATCCTGCGCAAAAGTGATGCCGCCCTTTTCCTTGATGTGCTTGCATCCTGGGGTGCCGTCCCCGCCGTAACCCGAGAAGATGACCCCGATCGCCCGGTCACCGAAAGCTTCCGCGATCGAAGCAAAGAACAGATCTATTTGCACGTTGCGTCGGCGCCGAGGAGAAGTGACCCTGAACTCGTATTTCTCAACCTCCAGATCGGCATTTGCTGGAATCACATAAACATGGTTGGCGCTGATAGGCATGGCAGTCGATGCGACCAGCGCAGGCATCTTCGTATGGCGCGCTAGAATTTGAGCCAACTCGCTGTAAGCTTGTGGGTTGATATGCGAGATGATCACGAGTGCCATGCCTGTGTCGGCTGGCAAATGATCCAATAGCGCCTTGTATGCATTCAGGGCACCGGCCGAGCCGCCAATTCCTACAATGCAGGTCGGAATCGACTTTTTCATGCTTGCGGGGGGGGGGGGGGGGGGGCGAGCGACGGCGTGTTTGGAGAACAGGTC
>Ga0163144_10004314_pt1 | contig 32081 bp, 62 predicted proteins | sample OliLak19BULKMAT1_FD_123175 | JGI IMG/M metagenome (GOLD analysis project Ga0163144, IMG submission 123175) | Freshwater microbial mat bacterial communities from Lake Vanda, McMurdo Dry Valleys, Antarctica - Oligotrophic Lake LV.19.BULKMAT1 | ecosystem: Environmental > Aquatic > Freshwater >... | reverse complement strand
GAGGGCCATGCCCGAGATGGCCCGCATATCCGGCCAATCATCCTGAAGACCCGAAAGATAGTGAGCCAAAGCGGAACGAACGCGCCGCTCGGGCTCACTATCAGGTACGTAGTTCCCCAACTTGTCCGGGCGGTGCCCGGTGAACGCGACGCGCATGCTACTCGAACGTGACGTCTGCGTACGACCGACTCTTGTCACCGTAGGTACCATCGACCGTGTTCACGCCGTAAACACGGTAGAACACCGAATCAAAGTCGCTGAGGTTCTTTGGGGTGATCTCGATGAATCGCATCGGCTTGCCCGAGTACCCGTTGGGTCCTTTGGACCCGTCCGACGCGATGCGAAACAGGCGGTTGTCTCGCTGCGCGTAAACGCCCGTGTGGTGCCACCACTTCCAACCACCCTCCTTCTTCTTGGTGGACTGCCCGAACACCATGAACGTGGGCAAGTCTGCCCGGCGATCGTACAGCTCCCGCGCGTCAATGATCTTCGAGACGCCGCGCCGTTTTACCGCGGAACCATCCGGCGGCAGCACGAAGGAAACGTCGCCGAATCCTCGGAAGACCGCGCCTTCGGCGTCTTTCTGCACGACGGGCGGATTCAGCATCAACTCCCAGATGTCTGGACGATTGCCCGCGTGCGTGTAGTCCTCGTTGCGCCGGCACAACCAACTCATGAAGAAGTTGCACCACGACGTGCAGTGGAAGGCCGGGTAGGTCTTGCCCAGCACGTTCGGCCACTGCTTCAGTGTGCCGTTGAGGCGGCCTGCCCCGTACGTGATGACCCACTTGTCCTTCACCCACAAGCCGCGCCCCGGGCCGTATCGCACGGGCTTGTCGGTCACCTGTTTCACGAGACCCATGAACTTGTCCCAGGTGTCGTCATCGCACTCGACGACGTTGCTGGGAGGCGGCGGCTGCTTGGACGTGGGCTTGTTCTTCGAGATCGCCGCGTTCAACGCAGCCATGGTCTGCGCGCCAGCCTGCCCGTCGTCGTCGACGTCCGGGTAGTCCATCTGAAACGCCAGGACCGCGGCTTCCGTCTTCTTGCCGTAGTCACCGTCGATGTCGCCAGGATCGTATCCCGCCGCCTTGAGCATGAGCTGGAGCTGCTCGACAGCGTCACCATCATCACCGCGCTTGAGGGTCATCAGCTTGCTCCTACGAACTGGGCACGAAGTTGGTCTTGCTTCACCGGGGGGAGGCCCGAGAACGAGATGGCGAAGTCGATGAGCTTGTGTTCATCCCCGTGGTGACACATGACGGGACCAAGCCCCTTGTCGGGCTGCGCCTTGAACTCGTCGCTCTTGTAGTACGCCAGAGCTGCGTCAATGAGCTTGTCCATCGCCTCGAGCGCCGTCTTGCCCCCGAAGAGATCAAGCGAGCCGTAGCGCTCGAAGGACGCCACAAACACGTTCAGCTCTTCGTCGACGTCGAGGCGGAACGCGAGGTGAGGGTTACCGCACGAAGGGCCATGCATCGCAACCAAACGCTTGAGGAAGGCGACAGCGCCTTGTTCATCCAAGCCCAGGTTCTGGATCCTCATCACGTCCGAGTACGCGTAGCACTGGCCGCTGCAGCTCTCGTATTTCATTCGGAACATCTTGCGCATTGGAACCTCCGGTCGAAGATTCTACGCTAACAACGGACGGCGCTGTGTGCTTTTTGACGTGATCGATCTTGTAGTAGCTCGATTCCAACTTGTGTCGCTTCATCCAATCGGACAGGGCCCCGGAAAGCAGCTTTTCTAGCTGCGCGCCTTGCGCGTCCGAGACTTCTTCAAACGCCTCTTCTTGACCCCAATTCTCGTAGGCTGATTCCATGAGCCGATCCTGGAGATCGTTCCAATTGAAAAACGATTCCGCGAGTTCGGTGTAATCGGTCAACGACGCGAAGCCAACCCAGAACCTCTGCCCTGGCTGAAGATCGAGTTCCACGGGCGCAGACGCTACTGCATCTTCTTCGGTGTCGTGCTCCTCGCACTGCGACCAATGCTCTTCGTTCGAAGACGCAACCCAGCCGCCGCTCACAGTGAGCACAGCCCAAGCGAGACCTCGAGCAACTTCTTCACCGCGTCGGGCGCGGTGACCTTGATGCTGTAGTGCGATTCCCCGCGGCCCTTCTTGCCCGGAGCCTGTTTGGCCCCGAGGTTTTCAGCGAGCTTCTGAGATACCAGAAACCGCAGGAGGTTGTACGCGTCATCCTTGTCGATGCTGAGGGTCTCGGCAAACGTAGATGCTGTGTATTCCTTGCTCATGTCATCTCCTTTTATATTCACGCATCTTCACGACGGAAACGGGCAACCCAATCAAGGCCATTCTTGACGTTCTCGAGAAACACGGTGGCAGGCCTGGTCCAGGCGGACGCATCAGGGAATTCGGTCGATTGATAGTGAACCAACGGCGTCATCGTTGCCTCGTCGACGGAGAGCAAAACGACACGGTAAACTCCTCCCGATTTCCAGTGCCGCCAAACGGAGTGTCGAGTCAGGCCTCGCTCAATTTCCTGCGCCTTGAGGTAGGCCAGCGCTTTCTCTTTGGTCCAAACCGTCATCGTCCAACGTCTCTTTCGTGACGCAGTGCGGAGATGTACCGCATCACGTGCGGGTAGAACTTGTACGCCGATGGACACATCGGGATACGCCGCAGCGCATGCCGCATGTCGTAGTGCGCGAGGGCGGTAGCGTCGAGCGGTTGAGGGTTCCCGCTCACAATCTCCGCGTGGTAGAGCGTGCAGCGCACCAACACGAACTCCAAGTCGTTGCCATCACCGTCCCATTCGAACGTATCCGTTGCGATGGCGCCGGAAACCACGCTTACGACGACGCCCAGTTCCTCCCGCAGCTCCCGGGCGAGGCATGCTTCGTCAGTCTCGCCGACTTCGCGCTTGCCGCCAGGCATCTCCCATAGGTTGGGGCGAAGCTTGTCCGGTCCGCGCAACGTCATCAAAACCTCGTACTGGTTGTTGAGGAGGAGGCCGCAGCTGACGTCGATCACGCGTCCCTCAGTCGAGGGGCCTCGTGCTCCGCACAGAACCGCCGAGCGGTGTCCGCCGTCTGCGTACACCCGCAGTGGTATTCGACGATGGTCTGACGAAGCAGCTCGCGCTCCATCGACTCCATCTCCTCGAGCTTCTGCTTGAACAACGTCAAACCAGGGCTCTCGTGCTGGTCGACCTCGACACGTGAATCCCGCAGAAAGTCCACGACCATGCTGCTCTTGCCGTAACGGCCTGCGTAGAACTGGTCGTAGACAACGCGGTTGATCTGCGCGCCGACGATACGCTTGGCGCAGTCGTAACAAGGGCTCACCGTGATGTAGAGAGTGCAACCCTGGGCGAACCGCCCCGCGAAGTCGATTGCGTTTGACTCGGCGTGCAGCGTCCGTACGCAATGCCCTTCGACCAGCTCGTGTCCGATTTCGTCGCACGACAGGGTCCCGATGGGAGACCCGTTGTAGCCTGTCGCAACCGTCCGATGGTCAGGTGACGTGATGATGGCGCCGACGTGCTTGCGGTCGCAGGTCGCGCGTGTGGCTGCGAGGTACGCAAGCCGCATGAAATACGTATCCCACTTGGGGCGAATCGACATTCGTACTCTTTCGGGTTGGTGAGGGTTTACGGGGTAACCCTATCGCAAAATCAAATCAACGAAAACGACCTTTTCCTTTTTCGACCGGCGTTTCATCTTTATCGTCGACCCACGGATCTTCACGGGTTAGGACAGGTGCGGTGCCTACAACCCACCCGCAAACGGGGCATCGGTTGGACATGAAAGCGGCTTGACATCGCTTACAATGCGTTGCCAGAAGTACCGCGCGATGACGCGAGCTAGCGTCCACCGAGAAGCGACCGCCGCTGCGAACGACATCGTCGCAGCGGGATTGGAACCGGTCACGTTGTTCGTCACTGTCCCAGTTGAACAGTTCCGTCTCTTCGAGCCCGTAGAAGATAAACGTGACCTTTACCAGCATCACGCACCCCAGCTAGAGCTGACTCACCCAGTAGATGTACACGGCAAGTACCGCGAAACAAATAAGGCCTCGGAACAAACCGGGGACGGGCCTAGGGGATCGAAAGGCATACGCGGCTAACAGCACGGTCAGAATCAATAGAAGAGATTGATTCATTTTGGGCCCTTCTTTTTAGGGGTGCCGAACAAAAGTTTGTCAGAGATGTCTTCAGCCGTGTAAGGGCGGGGGACGTGGAAGCCCCGTGCCACCAAACACTTGCCGCAGACGAGAACAGGCAACCGCTCTTCTGTCGGAATTTCGTAGAGGCGCACGTCCACTCTTCCGCAACGGCAAGCCCCCATTCCGACGTAAAGCGGTCGAAAAGTCATGCGCCCTGCAATCGCGCAATCTCCTCGGCGAGCGTCAAGGTTCGCATGGACGCGGCCTTGTGAGCGGCAGCCGATCCAAGCGAGCCTTTGAGTGGAATCGCGTGGATGTCCTTGTTGGCGAAGCAAATCTTGTCGATGGTGAACGAGCCCTCAAGCACAGGCATGTTGTCGACGCGCTGGCCCGCGGGCAGGTAACACAGCGTGAAGTGAGGCGTGAAGGCGTGGTCCTCGGACGGCTTTAGCCCCTTGGCCTTGAGTGCGCCCTTGAGTGCGACCTGCAGGTCTTCAATGCCAGGCGCATCGACGAGTGCGACAAGCGCGGTGACATCCTTGCCGTCTTTCTTGGCACCGTCGAAGTACGCAAAGCCCTGTACCTTGGCCTGAATGGGCGCGAAGTCGTCGGCAACGTCGGTAAGCGCCTTGACGATGCTGTCGACCTCCGTTGTCGGGATATCGTCGGTGGCTTTGCCGCAGAAGACCAGAGTCATGTGGTCGATCTCTTGCTTCTCGCCGTCGGAAGGAGTGACCTTGGCCTGCACTTCGGTCCACTTCTTGGCGAGGTCTTCGGGCAGGGGTACGTAGGTGAACTGCTGCTTGGGCGTGAGCGTGATGCTCGCGAGCTTCGCGAGATTATCAAGCACGCAGTTCAAATCAATTACGTTTTTCATTGGAATCTTATACCAAAGACTTCGGCAAATACACAGGACTAGATCCGGGTACAAGCGGTGCCGCCCCACGAAACGCGCGGGCCATCAAATTACCGGGACGCCGCGGGTCCTTCAGGTAGTCCGTAAACGGATGTGACCGCCCTTGCGCCAACGCAGCGCTAGCTGCCTCTCCTTGATCGAGTACATCGGTACGCAGCCCTGTCGGAGCCCCGGGACGTACAGGCAAGTAGTCCACGACCTTTCCGCCGACAACGTTGCCCTCGTGCACGTCGTGCAGCCGCATTCCGATGCCAGGGCCGGCGGCGCGCACGCGTGCGGCTGCCTCTGCGCTCGACGCAGGCGCGGGGGTGCCTTGCGCGATGCCCGGTGCACCCGGCACGTGCTCATAGAAATGAGCGGGGCCGATCTTCGTCGGGACCTCGCCGTGAAACTGAGCAACGTCCGGATGTCCACGCAGTGCTTGTCCTGCCTGAGCTTTGTTGGCCACCATGGCGGGACCGCTGATCCCTTTGGGGTCGTAGACCTTGCGAACGGCAATACCGTGTGTCGGATGCGCGACTAGCGTCGACGTTCCTTCCATCCCACTGCCAAGGTGTCGGATCTGACTACCCGCGGCGGAAGGTTTGAGGACGCCTGGTGTCTTAGCGAGCCGTTGCGCAGCTGCGGTTTCGCCCGCACCAAGCAAACGACCAATTTGTCGAAGACCCGCGCGAGCTGCGTATTTTTGGAGAGCAGCCTGCTGTCCCGCCAAGTACGCCGCCTTGATCTGCGCAGGCAACGTCTTAAGGTACGTCGGCTCCGCCGGCAGCGGTCCTCGCGCTTCATGGAACGAAGGCGCCAACGGCTTCGGCGCGGCCGTCAAATGATCAAGTCCTTTGGCCGCCAACCCCTTAGCGCCCAGGTAGACCTCCGTGATGCCGGGAATCGGTGCAGTCAACGTTGTGATGCCACTGAATAAGGCAGCATCGGGATGGCGTGCAACCTGTTTGATGGCGCCTTCCGCGGTGACCTTCGCCCAGAGGGGATGCACCTCTCCGTGTCCCATGAGGTGAGCAGCGCCTTGGGCACCTCTCTCGAGGAGCTTTCCCACACCCACGCGATGCAGCAAACGCTCGAGGGGTTCGTTGATGTGGCGCGTTATCTGCTCAACGATTTCATTGCGAACCGCGCTTCCAGCGGCACGACCGCCCATGGCTCGCGCAACAAGTCCGGTAAGCCCGCCAAGGATTTCGCCACCCGCCTCTTTCTGGAACATCGCTACTTTGCCTCGCAGTCCTTCACTCGATTGACCCACGCCGCGTATGACGCAAGATTTTTAGCGAGAACGCGCTGTCCTTCATCGTCGAGACACAATTGCCCAGGGATGCACTTCGTGGAGAGCACCGGTTCGATCACGGGTCCCTCGTCGGCGCAGTAACGCTTCTCCACCTTGACGACGATCTTCTCGACGGGGACGTGCTTCACCTTCACAGGCGCCTCCCCCAAGGTAACAACCTCCGCTTCACAGTGCTCAAGGTCCGCACGCAAGAACTCCAGCGCTTGTTGTCTAGGGCAAGGAGCACAGGCCTTATCCAGGACCACAGGGGAAGCGGACGACAGCGTGGGACGCGACGAACCACGAAGGAACGTGCCGCACGACAGCATGATAATGACAGAACCAACAACCCACGCGGCTTTCATGGTGTTCTCCCTTTCTTCGGAACCTGCGCGCTCCTCGCAGGCGGGTTGTTCAACATGTACTGGAGCAATGTACGAATGTCCTCACGGACTGCAGCCGTGTCCATCTTGATGGACGCGACATCAGCAGAACGCGCGGCGTCGCTTTCGCGCAACACACGAATCTGCTCACGCAGCTCAACCTCTTTTAACGTGTGTTTGTGGAGGTCGTCGTGCGTCGCGTACTTCTCGGTGTAATCGACCATGTATGAATGACCTGCCACACCCGAAATGAAAATCGCTGCGATAAGCGTCAGCGCTTTCCATGTAGGAGGGATGCGAGCGAACAACGCTTCCAACGTCCCTGGTTTGGGTGGTTTCGGAGGCTCCGCAGTACCTCTCGGTCGCACCTTTCCAAGGGACGCGCGTTCATCGTCACTCATCATGTAACGCCGATCTTTGTCGTCTATCGGCGACATGCGGAGGTACATCCTTCGTGGATATCGCCCTGATGCAGGAACCCGTGCCAGCCCGGGATAGCGAGAGACCCCGCACCTGCACCACAGGTAACCCCCGCCTTGTCAACGTGGACCAATTCGCCCTTCGCAGGGTTTCCATGGCGCACCCAACAACGATGGGTCGTATCGTCCTTCATCGTGCAGTTCGACGCACGACCGCTGAGATCCCACCGATGCTCGGTCGGCATGATGACGATGAGGTGCGGCTCCAGACAGTTCGTCCAGCCATAGAGGCAGCGTCCGTCGCGCTCCATGGCGCAGCCGTACCAGTCCTCGAAGAACATGTCACCGATCCCGGGCAGCCCGTACCACGAACCGTCGAGCGTTCCGTACAACGTTTGGCGATACACCTGATGCTCGAGAACCCAGCCGTCCTTCTGCATGTCGCCGAACGAGTTTGCCGCAGGCACTACAGGTGCCGCTTCCCCGCAGTGGTCGCACGCGGTGGGCCAGTTCGAGTCGGCGTAGTCATCCACGTGCCCGCCCAAGCACAGCTCTCGTCGACCGGTCAGGCTCTCACCAAGGGAAAGCATCGCGTCATGCGCGCCGGGTTTGCCGCGTCCGTAGCTGTTCGAGCAAGTATTTTTCCCGACGTAAACCTGCTTCTTCTCGTTGAAGGCATGGAGATCCCAATACGCCCGAAGAGAGGCGCGGGTCCCGACAACTTCGACGTATCGTGCCTTCATTTTGGCCCTCGGTGGCGGTTTACACGGTAATTGTAGGTCATGAGCCAAGATCAGACCTACCCTCCGCAAACCGCGTACGAGGCTCTAACCGGCCTGTTTCCTCAGCATTTTGGCCACACGGTGATGAAGGTCCGGTTTCATCTCGCGGACCAGCTCGACATCACATGCAACTGCGGCACGGAGTGGCTCCCTATCACAGGGAAGACGGCAGCCGTGCAGGGATGGGACCTGCGCGCGGTCAAGCACGCGCTTCGAAATGTCTCGATCGTTCGTTAACCCCAAGAAACGTAGACCGCACCGTTGCCACCGTTGCCCCCCAGCGCGCCGCCGCCCGTACCGCGACCACTGCCACCGCCACCGCCACCGCCGCCGCGACTGCCACCGGCCGCGCCCGCGCCACCGGCCGTGTCGTCCGTTCGCGCCGAGCCGCCGCCGCCGCCGCCCGTGCCGCCCTTCGTGGAGTCGCCGGCCGTGCCTGCCGTACCGGCGGACGCAATCGCGCCGCCAGCACCTCCACCCCCGCCAGCCGCCGCGTACTGAAGGACACCGCCGCCAGCCTCGCCTGCGTTGCCGACCCCACCAGCCGACGACGTGCCGCCGCCGCACCCGCCGCCCCCGCCGCCCCACACGGACGTTCCGCCAGGCCCCGTGTTTGGCACCGAAGTGTGTCCGCCGCCGCCGCCGCCGCCGTGCTCTGCCGGCTTGCCGCCGGTTGAGCTAGCGCCACCTTGCGCGCCCGTGTGTGAGAGCGCGTTCGCGGTCGTAGACGATCCCGGATCTCCGCCGGCCCCTACCGCCGTCGTCCCCGTGGCTCCGTCCGAGACGCTGCCGCCGCCGCCGCCGCCGCCGCCCGCAACGCCGCTCGACGCGCCGAGGCGGCCACCGCCGCCGCCGCCCGCACGCACCTTCGTTGTGTTCACCGTCGCGGGAAGCCCAGCGGTACCGTCGGCGCCGCCCGCGCCGCCCGCGCCACCCGCCGGAACCTCGATCGCCACCGTCGACACACCCGGCGTTCCGAGATCGGTCGCGAAGAACGTCCGCTCGACGCGACACCCGCCGCCGCCGCCCGAGCCGCCCATACACGCGCCGGCTCCGTTCACGATGTTGCCGCCGCCGCCGCCGCCGCCGCCGGCCCCGTAGGCGACAAACCGCACCCATTTAGCGCCAGCCGGGATGGTCCATGCGAACGACCCCGGCGTGAGATAGTCCGTCGCGCCGTGTGATGCCGCGAGCGCCGCTAGGTCGGCGACGAGGTTCGTAACGCTCGCCTCTGGGATCGCGCCGAATCCGACGACGTTCGCCGCGCGCCGCAGTACGTCGCCGTCGGCCGTCGCCGCGATGTCGGCCGGATCGCCCGCGCTGTTCGCCGACCTCCCGATCACCGACACCGCCGCCGAATCGCGGAGCTTCGCATCGCTCACCGCGTTCGCCGCGATCGTTGTCGCGACCGCGCCCTCGGCCGTCGTGACGTCGCCGGTAAGGTCGGGCATGCGGGCGTCGGGGAGTACCCCGCTGGAAAGGTCCGCCGCGCTCCCGCTCGACGCGACGGCAACGAGCCCCAATGTCGTGCGCGCGGCGGCAGCATCGGCATCGTCAACGAGCGTGGCACCGAATGCAGAGATGCCGTGCGTAGTGGTAACAGCTGCGTGCGCGGCAACGGCACCCGCTGCTTCGAAATCACCCACCGCAGATGTAGCTGCAGTGCCTAGTCCAAGGGTCGTGCGAGCGGCGGCAGCATCGGCATCGTCAACGAGCGTGGCACCGAATGCAGAGATGCCGTGCGTAGTAGTGTCGGCCTCGTGTGTCGTTAGATCCGTAGCAAGAGCCTTCGCCGCGAGGTCCGTGACCAAGTTGGTCACGTCGCTCTGTGGAATCGGCGGTGCGTACCCTCCGCCGCCGGCAGGCACGCGCCACGCGCCATCCGAATGGAGTGCCAGCGTTGGATCGTTCAACTCGGTCAAATGCCGAACGATGCCCTTGGCGATGTCGAACCAAGCCGCGTCCATCGCAGCTACCCAGCGCTTACGCGAGGACTGGAACTGTTGCTTGATGGCTTTACGCAAGCCCTTCGCGTTGATGGACGGCACCGCTACGAACGAGGGTCTCTGAAGTCTTCCACGGCGTCAAGAGCGATAGCCCAAACGACCCCAAAGACCTTGCTCCAACCGATACGATGGAAAACGTACGTCGCGAGAAGAAGGATCGCTGCCTGTTTCTTCACGCCGTAATGGTAGGTGGTTCGGGGAGAAGGATTCGAACCTTCATGAGCAGCTCCAAAGGCTGCCGTCCTGCCATTGGACGATCCCCGAAAGAAGTCCTACGGAATTCTAACGTAGGTCAACACAACGGTCATACGTCCCGTGGGGGTGTGTGCAACGAGACCATCGCGCTCTGTCGTTCGATACTCTTGGGTGAATTCAAGCCGCTCACCGCATGCGTCTCCGTCACGAAGAAGGCGGGCGATACGTTCGAGCTGGGAAGCGACAGATTCGGTCAGCTCAGGGAACCAATCAGGTGCGGACATGTGGCAGGATATTCACGATGAATACGAACAAATGCAAGGAGTGTCCGGTTCCATTGATGCCGCGCCGAGACGTGAACCACGACGAGGTCTTCTGCCCCGTGTGCTGGAAAACGATTATGGATCGCGCCCGCGCTATCTGGGGACACGTCGTTGGGCTCGGTGTTGATCAACGCGCTGCGAATCGAATGACCCTCGAGTACCTGAAGTACGAGGTTGACAAAAAGAACGACACGCTGGGCGGCAGGTTCGTCGACGGCGTATTCCTACCGCACTAGAACTCATCGGGCGCCAACGCTCAGTGGTGGTTCGCGTTCCCCTGGCCTAGGATGACACCATGACCCTTTGGCACCTTATCATCCTCCTGATCGCGGCCGGTGTTGGCCTGTACGCAGTGAACCGCTTCGTCCCGATGGACGGAAAGATCAAGCAGATCCTCAACGTCGTTGTGGTGTTGATCGTGGTGTTCGTGCTCCGTCGCACTCCACGATGAGCACGTGAGCGATGCCTGCTTGGGTGAGAAGCGCATCAATCCCGAGGAGATGTGCTTGGTCACGCGCGGCAAGCGCCACCGCGATCGTGTTCTTGGGAACACGGCACGGGGCGCTTTCGCCACTTGCGTGGATTGCCTGAGCGATCTTCGACCCAGCGGGGAGATCATCTCGGACGATGATGTAGTGACAAAGGTCGGAGGCGCCATGAGGAACCTCGCACGACTTGGCCGGCGATGCCGGTGAACTCTGACGGTCAATCCATGAACTTCATCCTAAGCGTCTGCGTTTCAATGTCAAGCCCCGTTGATTGCGGCGCGGATTGCGGCGAGGTCCCGTGCGTCAGCGTCCGCGGCGCAACGTGCGAGCACGCTCTCTTTGTCACCTGTGTGTTGGACAGTCCCTGCAGGCTTCACGATCGTCACCTGCCAGCGATCGTCGTCGAGCTGGTCGACCTGGAAGCGGGCGCCGTCCGCGTGCTTGTTCTTCAAGGGGCGCGAGCGGAGACGTGTGTCGGGCTCGCCTTCTGCTGGAGCTTGGCCGACAGGAAGCCCGTCAAGAACACCGGCGTCAATCTTCTGGTCTGCACGGATAGGCATCATGCAGCTCCTAGTTGTGCGGCAAGCGTGTCGAGTTTCGTCGCGCCCTCACACTGCGCACCGCGCAAGATCCATCCACGCTCGATACGAACGCCTCCGGCAGCGTTGTAGGTGTTCGCTCCAAAGACGTCGGAGAATCCACCAAGGCCGACGGAGCTTGCCTCGTTCTTGATCACGCGACCTTGCCGCGCTACGACTCCGCGTGACATAGCCGCTGTGCGGTCGACCTGACCCACGACAACGTACTGACCGGTGTCCTTGATTGGGTTGGTGACCTGCACGTGGACCGCAGCGCCGGAGACGCACCGCCAAGAGACCGTGGCTGCGCCGTCGAAATAGAACATCGCGTAAGACGTCCCTATGAAACTCCCCCACACATGCGTCTGGTTGACGGCGTCGGCGAGCGTGACAATCGCTCCGAAGATGAATGACTCCGTCGATGGAATGCGTGAGACGTGCCCAATGTGCCGAGCGGCGCCGGTGTACTGAATCCCACGCCCCCCGTTGAGCACAGACTGGAACGTCGGCGCTCCGGTGACCTGAAGATCTCGCGCTTCAAACACGTTCGCGGTTGCCTGCCACGTGACGTCCGTGGCAGTGCCCGCGATCTCGTACGTGATCTGAACCAATGCATCAAGCGCATAGATGTTCAACGAAGCTCGTAGCGCGTTCGAGTTTGCCGTAGCCGACGTGTGGATGACCACGTCGTTCTTGAGGTACTCGACGGCGGCGCCGGTGCGGCGAACACCGATCTTGTCGCCCGGAGTTGCTGTTGCACCAATGTCCGTCTCGTTGCCGTACTCCCAAAACCGAAGCCAGCCTGTCGACGCGTACCAGTAGACCGCGTAATCGGTGTTGCCTAGCGTGACCTGTGTGGCCTGGTCCACGAGACCGATCATCACCTGCCACGCTGGGGCGGTCGTAGCGTCCCAGGGGATCGTAGCGTAGACGTAACAGTTACCTGCCGCTGTCTCGTTAGAGGATCCAATGCTGTTGTCGAACGCGGCGGTACCGCCTGCTTTGTAGAGAAGGCTCTTGGGGTCTGTGGCGTCGAGGAGGTGACCAGACGCTTCATCGAAGGCGTAGTACGCACCGCCTCCGGCGAAGCTCATCCCCGTGAGCGCCGTGAAGTCCGCCGAGGTGGGCGGACGTCTAAGCACCTTGCCCATCATCCGACGTTCACCTGATAGCCGATGACACGGAGCTGGGTGTTGCTGATCGCCTCGAATTCCACAATCACCGCCTTCCCACTCGCGGTCCATTCGGTATGGGGTGCACCTTCAGCACCGAACAGGTAGCCAGCAACGAACGTCACGGCGTAGAGCCCGGCTGCCTGAACGAAGGTGAACCGAAGGCGCATACCTTCGACCATGTTCGAGGGGAGGTTGAGCTGCGTGTTCTCCGTGAGGGTGTGCTTGAACGAAGAACCAATAGCGGCGTTCACCGCGATCTGGTTAGCGCCGCCGCTATCATCGACAAGAGCTACCGGCGTGACCGTGATCGGCCCGCCTGTAACAGTGAGCTTCGACAACAGCGCTTGGCCGTTAAACCCATTGCCGTCGAAGAAACCTCGCAGCGTACCCGCTACCGCCATCGCGAGGAGACCGCCGGGATTGTAGACACCGGTCTGGACTGAGGCAGCAGAGCCGCCCTCGACGCTCATCCCAAGCATCGCGCGAATCTCTCCGACGAACTTCTGGCAGCCGAAGATCGGGTACGTGTTCGCATCGTAACCGAGTGTCACTCCGTCCGAGAGAACAATGCATGCCGTGGCAGGACCCTGCACGCCCGTCACGTCGGTCATGTTGAGGACGGTGAGCTGCACGCCATCACCGAGTCGAACACCCGCGATCGTCATTGTGCCACGGACGTTGTCCAGGGTCAGTGACCCGACGTGTTCCGTGTACACCGCATACTGAGAATCGCTGACCCTCGAATCCTTGAACCGGCAGTGGATCGGGCCGCGGTAGTAGAGCGCGTACGTGACCGGATCGATGAACTCGCAGTAATCGAAGTTCCACGAGTGGTGTGGCTCGGAGGTACCCCCGTGTCCCCACGGCTGGCATTGTTCAAACACGCACCAACCGCGATTCGTTGACCCCGCCCCATCTCCGTGCGTTCCATCGCGCAGAGTTCGCACGTAGCTGTTACGTAGGTAAAGACCGAACCCAAACGCGCCCAGGTACTCATTCCCCGTAGGGCCGTAGCAGTAGCAGTTCTCGATCAGCGAGAGCCCTCCGCCGATAAGGGTTGCCCCTTGCAGCTCACACTGCGAAAAGTCCACGGAACTGGAAGACGTAATGCTGAGCGCACCGGACAAGGCGGGGAGTGCGTCTGGAGGAACGTTGAACTTGATTCCAGTAAACTGCAACGCGCACGCCACGATGGACTTGTTGGGCTGATTCAGCTGGTCTGACGTATCCCCAAGCGTCATCTCCGCGCCGTAGTCGCAGATCGTGAGGGGTCCCGCGAACGGATAGTTCGTCGTTGTCTTGATGACGGAGTTCGGTCCCGCCGTGTTGCTGACGATGACCGCGCACTCGACGAACCCTGCCCCGTACAGGAGCTTACCTCGATGCTGGTTGAGCGTGAAGTTGCTCGTGGTCGTCACGGAGTACATGCCCGTGACCGTGTCGGCCACCTGGCTGGACACCGCGATACCGGAGACGAGCGGGGTAGGCGTCGCGCGGAAGGTGAGCGCGCCGCGGTAATAGTCCGTACCGAACGCCATGATGCTCGCGTCGGCGAAGCCGCCACCCGTCTGATCAAAGTTCTGCCATGACCCGATGGACGAGATCTTCGCTGCGAGCGAAGAGATAGCCGTTTCAGTCACAGTCATGCCTGTGAGGTCGATGACGTAGCGGCGGTCTTCGAATGCGACCGGTACCAGTTCCATCGCGCGACGAAGCGTCGCCACGGCAAGTGAAATCTCGGACCCGTCGTTCAGGTCGCTCCCGCCAGGACGGACGTAGATAACCTTCTCCGTGAGGAGGGGGTTAGACGACGCCATCATATCGAAAGACGAGACGTTGCCGAGAGAAGCCTCGGCCGTAGAGAGCCGCGTCAACGCCAACGCAAGCTGGCGCTCGAGCAGTCGAATCTTTCCTTCGGAAACAGCTTCACGGCTAGCAAGGCCTGTGACGCTCGCCTTAACCTGCGCCAACTGGACCACGTCAAGGTCTGCCATGGCCTAAGTATAGGCCACGGTTACCATACCTGCCTATTACCCGTTCTCGCTCGACGGGTACGTGATGATCCAGTCGTCGCCGTTGGGGTTCACCACGCCGCACGTCCACGATCTGTGTGATCGGTCCGGGAAACAGGTTCGTCGCGTTGTTGCCGGCGTAGGCCGCGTGCACGCCGGTCCCTGCGACCGCTTGCAACGCCGTGAACACGTCGGTGCTCGACCTGTTGTCACGGTTCTTCGGGTAGGTCGCGGAGTTGACGAACAGCGTGCCCACGGCCGCGTAGAGCGTCTGGTTGCGCCGCATCTCGAACTCGGCGCACGTGGCCGCGATGATGACCTCGGACTGATCGAAGATCGTCGCCTGGTCGAAGACGTTGTCGTTGACCACGCCGGCGGTGCAGTTCGTGAACAGGAGCCCGGGGTACCCGCTCCCACGATTTCGCACCGTGTTGCCACGCACGATGACGTCCGCGCAGTTGTCGGCGGCGAGCCCCTGCCGACCGGCAGTGTCCACGACGTTGCCCTCGACGATGAGGTTCGGGGCGCTCACGAACCACATGGCCGCGCCGCTGGAGGCGATCAGGACGTTGTCGCGGACCGTGACGTTGGGAAAGAAAAAGCAGGTGACCGCGCCGGACGCGACCGTGCTTGCCGCGCGGACCACGTTGCCCGCAACGACGATGCCGCGGTGCTCGAGGTCACCGGCGGCGCCGTACAACTCGATCGGGTTCAGCGCGACGTCGACGATGTTGTCGACCACGTGAACGTCGGTGAGCGTCGTGCCAGCTGCGGGGGTCACGATGCGGATGCCGTTGCCGACGCTGTTCCGGATCACGTTGCCGCGGATCACCATGTTGGTGATGTTCTGTGGGGCGCCACCGTTGGCGAGCGCGTTGCCGCACCACACGCCGTTTGAGCAGTCGAGTACGACGTTGTCCGAGACCATGACGTCGACGCATTCGGTGTTAGCGAGCCCACCCGCTGCACCCAGGTTGATCCCATTCGCGCCAACTCTGCGGACCTGGTTCCCGCGGACCTGCACGTCGTGCCCGCCGTAGACCTCGATCCCCTCCTGCCCGTACACGCCCGGCATGCCAGCAGTCCAGAACCCATCGACGATGTTGTCGATGATCTTGGTGTGCTTCGCGCGCATGTTCCAGATCAGGTACTCGTGCTGATAGAACCCGAGCACCTCGCAGTCGCGGACCACGCAGTTCTCAGACACCGTGCCGGTGAACGGCAGGTTCAGCGTGAGCACGCCGGTGCCGTCGGTGGTGAAGTCGATCGCTGTGCCAGCGAGCGCGGTCGCTTCGGAGGTGGCGAGCTTGCCGGTGCCAACCCCTGTGCTGATCCAGTAGTAGACGGTCCACGCGGTGAGGCCGGCGGGTACCACGCCCGTGGTGGAAAGCGTCACGGGCCCGTACCCCGTGGCGATGCCGTGGGCGGCGAGGTTGATCGTGTCGGTGGCGTTCGTCGCGGTGACCGTCCGGGGGTTGCCGCCGGGGACGAGCGCGATCCCGTTGGCCCACGTGCTGTTGGTCTGGTGGTCGACGGTAAGGTCGGACACCGTGACGTGGTGCGCGGCGATTGCCGCGAGACAGGCGTAGGTGTCGGTCCCTAGAGCGAGGGACCGTGCCGGGTCAAGAGCGGTTCCAAGCGCGCGGAGCACGGTTACCCCGCGACCCTCGCCCTGGACGTGTGTGTTGTTGCCGATGACGAGGGCCGCCGTGCCGGAGGCTGGCGGCGCGCATCTCGTTCTCGCCGCGGCTCTCTCCCGCACCGACGCCGCGTACGAGCACCCGGAGTCACTCGTGTGGCGCGACGCGGGTTCGTTGCTGGCCGTGCTTCACCTGACCGCGACGGCTCTCGACCTTGGCTTCTGCATCCTCGGGCCACTCGGACACGACATCGTCATGGGGCTACGCGGACCGCCGACCCTGATTGCTGTCGGCACCGCCGCAGTCGGCGAGGTCATCTGACGCCGAGCCGCTGGTCCTCCAGAACGAGACGATTCAGTCGTCGCATCGTCTGCCACATCAGGTTGTCGAGCACAGACGGTCGAACGTCGATTGCTGCAGCGAAGGCGAGGAACCGCTCCTCGAGCGCGAAGTAGGCGCGGGCAGGATCAGCGCCTGGCGCGAAGATGCCGGCGAGGATCGAGGCACGACAGATGTGGATGTCGAGGATCGCCACGAGGTCGCTGCCCCGCCAGTTGCGCGTGATCCACGAGGCGGTCTTGGGCCCGATGCCTGGGAGTTCGGTCAGAAACGAACGAAGCGCGCGATCGTCGAGGCTCTCGACGTCTCGATCTCGGACGGACGCGAGACACGCCGAGAGCTGGCGCGCCTTGCTCCTCGCAAAGCGGTACCTCACGCGACGCCCCTGTACCTCGAGAGGCGTCGATAGAAGTGTCTCGATGTCGGCGGCGCTGGCGGAATCTGTTGGAAGGCCTGCCAGCCGCAGTCGCTCGTAGGCGGCGAGGCCCACCTCCGCAGGGATGCCGTAGCCACCGAGGATGCACGCCATGATCTCGTCCCGGAGCGATACGCCGAGTCGGAAGTTCTCGAAGGCGCGCTCAGGGGCGAACATCCATGCGCGACCGGCCCAGAACGCCGGCGTCCACAGCTGGTCGAAGGCACCCCACACCACCCCGGGCATCACGAAGTCGTGAGCCGCGGGCAGCATGGCGGTCCGGACGTCCCCGCCGGAGGAATCGAGCATGATCTGCATCGCGTTGTGATGCATTTTATGCATGATCGCGCTGTGGACGCCAAGTCCAAAGCCGATTGGTTGCAGCGCGTTCAGCAGAAGATGGACGCTCTCGACGTTCCTCAGCGCGTTACCCCGCGACCCTCGCCCTGGACGTGTGTGTTGTTGCCGATGACGAGGGTCTTCGAGTAGCCGTAGATTCCGGCAGGAAGAAGGACCTTGGCTCCCGTAGGCAGTGCGGCTGCGTAGTCGAGCGCCGCTTGAATGACCGCAGTATCGTCTGTAATGCCGTTCCCGCTGGCGTCCGCCAAGGGGAGGTACCTCGTCTCGAGGTTCTGGATGTCCTCCTCGACAACCTCAAACCGTGCGTCGGTCAGGTCGTCTTCCCGTATCATCGACCGAATCCGACCCTCCGCAGTAACCACGCGGATATGCAATGCGGATGTCGCATGTTCGAGAGCAGCGAGGCGTTCGGTTTCTGCGGACATGCCCTAAGTAAGCGTCGGCTTATTTCGGCCCCTACTCGGCGCCGCCGACAGAAGTACTAGAAGGTCTCGTCCGGCCAGTGCCAGAACCGTCCCGGGGCCGGCGTCGACAGCTTGTGGCTGCACGACGAGAGGCGCTCGATCTGGCTCCCGTACTGGTCACGCTTGTCTTGGGCCGCGGTCACGAAGAGTACGTTGACACAAGGGCCGGGTTCGCCGTCCTTGGTTGCAACACTCCCCCATGACTCGGTTACGAGGCCGTCGTGCTTTACGCCGTACTCGTCCGCAACAATCACGTGGTCTCCGGTCTTGATCGATCGTTCCATGCTGTCCTGCTTTCTGCGGCTCCGATGCCGCGTAGAGCGGACGCAGGAAGTATAGGTCAGCGTGTCGCGATGTGAACAACGCCTCGACACCCGGAGGTGCGCTTGCCCGGTGCGGCGGACAGGACGATGCCGCAACACCGACAACATCGGTAGCCGTCGTGCGTGACCCAGAGATGCACGAAGGACTTGGACATTCCGTTTATTCCTTTGCGTGTCCCCGGCCGGACTCGAACCGGCACAGCCAAAGGCTACGAAGGTTTGAGCTTCGCGCGTCTACCAACTCCGCCACGAGGACTAATCAAACTGCTTTTCTTCCGGCGAAGAGGTTTACAACGTGAAGAACAAACGGAGAGCTTCGGCTTGGCCCGCGGCATAGAGCGCGGCGAACTTGTCGTAGGCGGGATGTGCCTGCGCCTGTGCCCACTGATCGTTGACGGTTTGCATTCTGCTCGTAGAGCCACCCAAGTCAGGATGGGTCGTACGGGCAAGATCACGAAACCGTGATTTGGCCTCCGCCTTAGTCTTGACGCCCTTGAGCCAGGGGGCAACGTCGTGAACGTTGGCCCCCACGTTGGCCGGCCCACGCATATCACGTGCCCACGCACCCCCGGCCATGGCACCGAGCCCGCCGCCGATCACCCCGCCAACCCCGCCAGCAAGGCTGCCGCTCATCCCGGAATGAAGGGCCCCGGAAAGTCGCGAGCGCCGGTTTCCATCCGCGTCAGTCCCGGGAGCGATCAGTCCCTTGAGACCGCCAAGGCCTGCGCCAACCGCCGCGCCGCCGATGCCAAGTTGGACGGGTATCGGCATGTTCGCGAATGCGGCGAGTTTCTCTACGAGGTTCTCGAGGCCTGTCTGCATGGGTTCCCCCTTCATTCGATCATGTACGACAGTGTAGACGTATCCACTGCGGAACACGCGAGTGTAAACCGCGCCGTCAGCCGCGTCTGTGCTGCGTCAAGAACGGCGAGTCGTTCGCGCGTCGCGTTGTCCGGCATACCCCTAAGTATAGTGGACCCGCCCGGATTCGAACCGGGGTCCACAAGATCTTCCTCAAACAGCGCTACGTGCGTGTCTCCTAGTAACGCATCCAGGAGCAGCGTCCCCGTTCCACGGGAAAGAGGCGGCAGAGAGAACTGACGCTTCCAGGGTGCAGCATGGCACCTCTATCACCCGGGTTTCTGTTTCTAGGGACCCAGGACCCCAACCACTACGCTGCGAGGCGGAGCGGAGCAACTGCGGCGACATTGTCGTTCGCGGTTACGGTTTTGGTCGGCTTGTTACGAGGCCTGCACGACCAACCTCGGCACGCGCTGAACGCAAGAAGCTACTTACCGAGCTTGTGCCATGCCCCGCAGGCACACGGCCCACACCACATATCACAAGGCTCAGTGCAAGCGTTGAACTGTTTGGGAGCCCACACCGGCCACGCCACCATCGAGGTGTCGAGGAGGTGGTCCCCCAACTGTTCGTTTACGTCGTTTCGCTGCTTATCCGTAAGGTGTCGTACCAAGGCGCCACCTTTCCAGTTGGGGCGCCTTCAACTCTATCCGACAATATGGAAGGGAGGCAACACAATGGACAAGCGGCATGGTTTCGCCCTCATCCTGTTCGGCTTCGGGCTTCTCTGCCTGGCCTTGACGAGCCAGACAGGGTGTACACGTCCATCACCGAATCAGCCCGAGGACGCTCCCACCCCCTGGTGTTTCCTGGTCTCGCACCACGGTGACCTCGCACGTGCGTGCTTTACGAGCGTGGAGCGCTGTACAATCCGGAGAACCCAACTCTTGGGATTCAACGGAGTTCGTGTTGATGTAGGCGAGTGCCGGCTCGAGTTGCGCTTCTGAACGCTCCGGCGTCAGCCACTGGCTGACGCTGGAGAGCCCATCCCTGGAGCCCAGGAGACGGCCAAGCACGGTCGGGGCCATGGCTACGACACTGGCACGCGGTGGTGGTTGATGAAGTGTTTCATCTTGAGGCGAAGCCGGTTCGGGGTGGTGCCCTTGATCACGATGGGCTTCTTGGCGATCGTGGTGGGCCCTGTGCGTTGATTCACGAAAAGAACTGCGGTATCCCCCCTCTGGTTGATCAGCATTTCGTTGTCTACGGAGAGGACTTTGCGATAGTTGGCCATGGTCCGGGATGTAGAGCACAAACGGGGCCATCTTTCGATTGAGTCTTTCTGCGGGTTCTGGCGATTCCAGCCGAGCGCATTTGACACATATGTCAGAAACGTCCGCGCCTACAAAAAATGACCGCGGTTTTCTAGTGTTTTAAGACAGCCGAAACACCAGTAGCAGCTGCGCACCTTATCGTCGGTTTTGCCCGTTTCACGCACAACCCGAGTTCCTGGTGGAATGGTGTGCGGACGTCGCAGTGCATTGCTTCCCACCGCACACGGGTGGGGTTTCTTCGTGGTGACGATTCTTCTGGAATAGAACGAGTAAACTACGTCACGATCGGCGAACGGCTCGCAGGCAAGATACTCGGCATCGGTCATAGACATGAGAAAAACCTCACTCAAAGAGTGCAACGCAGAGTTTGCACTTGAAAAAGATCAGACGTGTTACGTTCTGTTCGATTGCCCTGAAGGGCATGACGACTGTCGCCACGCCATCCCGTTCACGCCGTCGCTCGAAGGCGTAGCGACACCGTGCGAGCACGCGCTCTGGCAGCGTACGGGCGACACCGTCGATACGCTCACTCTGAGTCCGAGCATCCTGCGCAGGCCGCGTTATGCGAGCCGCGAAGCAGCGATCGAGGCGGGATGCATCCCGGAGTACGTCACCGAGGGGATGTTGTGCGGCCTTCACATCTTCGTGAAGGCTGGCCGCATCGAGTTCTGTGGAGACTCGAAGTAGCTACGCGGTTTCGATACGCTCAAACAGCGCCGTGACCATCTCGGCCATGCGGTCGATTTTGACCGTCTGTGCCTCCAGCTCTGCGCTGAACCGCTGCAGCTGTTCCCCCACGACCTGCTGCCCCGTCACCATTACTTGGTGCATGGTCGCGAGCAGCTGGGATTGCTGATTCACTTCCAAGCGAATCAGGCGTAGGTCTGTCTCGAGGCTAGGCGGAAGCGTAGAGATCCGTGGACGCGCGGAAGGCAAGGTCTCTTCAGGGGCAACGTAGTCCGGGATAGCTAGTACAGCGATTTCGTCTAGTGCCACACCGAAATTCTAGTGGATGATCAGTCCACGGCCAAACAGGTCAGACAGGTCACGGGGAGCTGTACTTCGCCCTTGGCCGTCTCGAAGGAAACGGCGTTGTCGCAACGCAATGAACACCACGCCCGTCCGGCGTACAACAGGGTCGCGACGTGTACGATCTTGTCGTTGGTACGATAGTGCAGCGTCAACCAATCCTCAGGCATCTGAGACTTTCATCGTCGCGAGGCAACCGATGCACGTGAGTGATTCACGGCCGTGGGTCCATTTACCTGTGCCCTTCTCCAGCTTCGCGTACGTGGAGATACTGCACAAAGCGGGCAGTTCGTAGAAGTACTTCATCCGCGGCGGAACCACTACTCCGTGGATCACGTTGGCAGTCGTGCGAAACGGCCACCGAAAGATAAACATCCCCGCTTCTCGGCGTAACGGAACAACCTGCTCATTAGCCTTTCCAGTGAGACGCTTACGCACGGCAAGGCACGTGACACAGTTGACCGACATCTCAGACCAAACACCGGGTGCCCAGGCGATGCGCACGTCGCAGCTGGTGTAACGGTTTCCGATAGAGAACGGCACCCAATGAACCAAACCGGCTGAGTCCTCCCAGGCACAATCAGTAGATGGATTCTGCACGGGGCCTCCAAACCTCGCGCGCAATGCACTCGAGGCATGAGACAGGTCTGCGGCACCAAATGCCGTGATCGCCCTCGAACATCTCGAGGCCACAACACGTATAAGGCATCCGCTTCCGCTCCTTTGTTACCGTCATGATTATTGACGATGTAGTGACGGATTGAACTTGCGGTGTGATGTCTGGCAATAGGAGGACATACCACCCGTGCACCAACCCGTCCCCCCGCGCCGCTCCAACGACGCTGGGTTTTTCGTTTGCTCAATCGTCCTCCACGATGTCGAACGCCTCGGGCGTTTCCGGCCCTTTCGCCAAGCAGATTACACACGTGATCGGAACGTCGTCGACGACGTCCGCCGACGCGCTCACGAGCAGGTACAACTTCTGGTCATGGCGAAGCACGTAACGCAGCCACTTCTTGGAGAAGCTCTCCACGCGGATGTGGTGCGTGACTCCATCGGGGGTGCGGAGGATGCGCAGCGCCGCTTCTCCGTTGAACCAGTGATTACTCTGTCCGGTGTAAACCCCGAATGGTTTTTCATCGCTCATGTCGACACCATCTACAATACGGCGAGACACTCGAAACATGTGACGGACGCCTCCAGTTCGAAAAACTGTGGGTTATCTGCATAGTTCGTGGCGCGACTCTCACGCTCGCAGTAGAGGTAGTAGACCACACGGGTTGGGTTCGAGGTCGCCACGTAGGCCGCGTGCATGACGCCGTCGAGCAGCACTGCGTCGACGAGCCCCATCTGGCGGTGTTCCAAGGGGATCATGAGGCCAGGCAAAGAAGACACGTGACGGCCTCCTTCGAGGGGTGTAGATGGAGCGCGGTGTACGACTGCTGCGGCTCGATGTTGAGCTTGATCATCTTGCACACCGTCAGACGGTCATCGCCCCACACCGGATTCATCATCACCTCGGTCTGGTGAACGACGCCATCGGGCGCCTTCCATGACACAGGATTGGCGTTGTCACGTAAGCGCCGATGCGATTCGAGCGAGGCCTCTTTGGCGCGTCCACGCAGCGAGCGGTCGCCCCAATCTTCGATGTCGTGAACAAGACCGTCTCCGAGGAACCTCCATTCACGCATCGTCGGGCTCCTCCCACGTCATCTCGAGCTTGGCCACCGCCTTCGCGTTGATGTAACAGATGCGCGGTTCCTGAAACGCGATACACGACAGACACATCGCTTCGTCCTCGACGAGGCGCGGATGCAGCACGGCATCGGCTGCATCTCGAGAGCGACAGCGCATGTAATAGACCGACTCCGCAGTCTCGCGAGTCTGCAGGACGTCGTGGATCAGTCCGTCGTCACCAAACCACCGGCCCCACACAACCGGACGAATGGCGTCCGACGTGATGTGGTTGAAGGTAATTGTGAAGCGTTTCTCTAGTAGGTCACTCACGACGCTTTCTCCATCTGTGCGATGCAGGCCATGCACGTGACGGTCTTACGAGACCAAAACAACCAGTACACCGCCTCCGGATTGGGGGAAGGCTTCATCGCCCCGCAGACCACACCACCCATGTAGCCAGGCGGAGCCATCTGATGCACGACCCCGTCGGGGCCGATCGCGTTCTGTCCGTCGTAAGTCATTCGACCACGGAGATCGTGGCGGGCCGAGTACAGGGAGGCCTTGCCGACGCGGAGCAGCTTCGCGGCTTCAGCGACGGAGAGGACGTCGAGCGGATCCTCGCCGGACGACGCACCGCCGCCACCGGCGGGTGCGAGGCCGCCATCAGACTTGCTCCTTGCCAGCCGCGCTCGCGGCGCGTCCGATCGAAGTCCCATCGAAGTCCCATCGCATCGGGTGGCCGCACAGCGTGCGAGCCGCTCGATCTTGGCGAGCAGCGACTGGAGCCGCGCGACCTCGGCGCGGGCCTCGTCGCGCGGGGCCTCAGCCGCGACCGCTCGATCGTGATAGAGGTGTTCGTCGCTCATGCGCTCCTCCTGATTCCCTTCCACCGCGCCGACTGCGTTCAACCTTGCGTTGTTCACGTTCTACGTGAAGTTCGCAACTACCAACCCAAGCATCGCAGGCATGTCGTTTTGCCTTCCGCAGGAAACAACGACTTCTCCGAAAACACCACCAGCTCCTCGCAACGAGTTAGCCAACCCATCCCATCAGGATGCGGGTGCACGATCCGATCTCCAGGACCGAGCGGCTCCTCGCCTGCCTGGTCGGGCCGCTAGCGGTCGTGCATCACGGCACCCGTCCTGCGGCGCTAGCCTGGACGACGAGGCGCTCGAACACGCTCGCCTCGGGATCCTCCTCGTAGGACTCGAGCGCATCGTCGCCACCCCACCAGGCAGCGCCGGCCTGGCTCATCGCGAGGACGTCGAGGTGGATGCGCTTGCCGGTCGCGACCGCGAGCCCGAGTGCGAACCCGGCGGCCTCGTCGAAGGTCCGGAACGTGCGCTGCTTGCCACTCGCATCATCGACCGCGAACTCGACGTCGCGGTGCGATTGAGGACGGCTCTCGGTGGCGAGGTCGGGACGGCTCACGAGCGCACCACCGCGTCCGCGTCCGCCAGCGCGAGCGCGAGGGCGCGCGCGTAGATCGCCTCGAGCGCGGCGTCGTCGATCTCCTCGTACAGCACCCCGACCTCGCGGCGCGCCACAAGGACGTGGTCGGCGGTGATGCCGGCGAGAGGTCCCGCGAGGTCGCGAACGTGCGCGGTGAGGTCGGTGATCGTGGTGAAGCGTGGCGTCATTTTGGAATCTCCGCGGTTTGGGTTGAGTGACTGGCCACAGCTGCGTCGGACAGAACGCAAGCGTTTTGTCGGACGATTCCGCTAGCGGTCGTGCCGCGACCCGAACGCGGCGCGAGCGGCAGACTCGGAGCGGTAGGTCTCGGCCGATCTCGGCACGCCGTTGCAGAGGTCGCGGGTAACCGTCCACTGTCGATCGCCGGTCCGGTGCAGCTGATCGCGGATCGGCCAGTCGGTGCCGGAGATCAAACGGGTGCCGGTCTGGATCTCTTCGAGCAACGTGTTGAAGCGAGGCGTCATTGGAATCTCCGCGGTTTGGGTTGAGTGGAAAACACGATCGCACGGAATCGCGTGCGCAATCTACCTCACCTTGCGTTAAGTCGTCTCGGGTGAAACGCGCAGGTGTTTCTTTTCTGTGCTCGAGGAAAAAACTCATTTGGCAGGCGGCGCGAAACACACCGTCCCGCATGTCATTGAACACACCCTCCGCGCTAAAGCAGCCCCACATGTGATTGATGCCGCCGAACGATAGAACCAACGGCTCGAGGAGCGTAAGCGTAACAGTCACTCCATCGTCTACGGATTGAACAACGCTAGGCAGGTTATACATGTCAGGGCTCCTTTCGTACGCCAGTGCGCTGGGTACCGCATAGGAAGAAAAGTGTTGAAAGGACTCTCCGCGTGCGCGTAGGCCTGACATGCGACGGAGACCCAGGTGCCGCAGTTCTGGTTGTGCTCGACGACCTGCGTCCAGCTATGGCTAACACCGTCGACCTCAAGCACCAACTCACTCCAACGGACGATAAGCGCGAGCGTCACGGCATTGCTCCAAGACACCCCAAGCACGTCGCAGACGCATCAGGGTCTAGCCACGTCCCGGACATCAGCCAGGACTTCTCGCCGCAGAAGGTTTTCCCGCGGCCAGGAGGACAGTGACGCATGTTGACGACATGCACGACGCTGCGAGCATCCTTAATCCTGCGGACCCCCAACTCATATCGTTTGCACCCACGGTTCCGTACGAACCGTGATGCACGCTAGGCACGTCGGACGCCCCTCATAGGCATACGTACTGTACCGAACACCCGCCACACGCAAGTTCGCCAGCTCGATCGTGCCGTCCAAACGATACGACGGCAGCTTCTCGGCCATATCACAAAACGCGTGGAAGGCAGCGTTAGAGCCACGCAGCCACGTTACGTCGACACAGAAATGCGAGACCCCGTCGTCGGTAATCATTACTACGTCGTCGACGAGGCCGTTGATGTGACACCGAGTCATCGTTCATCGACTTCCTGCTCGACAGCGGCGAGACAGCCAAGGCACGTGGTTATCGTTGTTTCATTCCACAAGTCGAGCCACCCGAAACGTCGTAGCTCGATGTACTTCACCGAACGATCGCTGAGGTCACATACCAGAACGAGGCCCGAACCATCCGTATCGTACGGACGATGAAAAATGCCATCCATGGTCTGGATGCGCTTGTCGCGCAAAACGGAATTGTTCTTTGTCATTCTTCATGGCCGCCTGCAAGACACTTTACGCACGTGAGCGGCGTGGCGTCGTCGACGACGTTCTTGCCGTTTTGTACCAACCAGTCGCGCATGACTTCGATGTGGCAATACAACCAGGTGTCATGCTGCCCCTTGACCACGGAGTGAACGACGCCGTTCAGGTCTTTTAGACGTATGGTGGCCTTGTCGTGATCCGGGGGCGCGTCGTACGCCGACCCAACACGATCGTCACTAGGCCCGGTACCCATCCACACGCGCCAGCGATGTATCCGCTCAGCCATCGGTTTCGTCTCCCGTCTTCCCGCCGGCCAAACACACGAGACACGTCACCGGATCGGTGGTCCATGTGCTAGTCGCGCTGATGCCACGACGACGGAACACGAAGCGACGCAACCAGCTGTCGCTCGAGTTGCGTCAACGCGGTGTCCGCCTTTTCCTCTTCTTCTTTTTGTGCCAGGCACGTCATGCACGTCGCCAGGTTCTCGACCTGGAACGAGACAACTTGCTCACGCAGCAAACCACAGCTCGAGTGGCTGTATTTTGAGTAAGGCCACCACAGGTGGATGACACCTTCTTCGTCAATCGCGTAGACCGGATCTTTCGACATAGGTTCGTCCTTCCAGGTGTAAACGAAGAAGCATCCGGACACCACAGAACATGCGGAGCGGAAAATTCGCCGAAGTCGCGCCAGCGGCGCATTGCTTTGGCCATGGCTACCTAGACGTCGTCGGCGCAGCCCTGCACGCACCCGGCACAGCAGTGGCAGGCCGGCGTGTGGGGGTTGTGGATCTCAACGTCAAAAGGGCACGCGCGAAGATGCAGGCCCTGGCCGTTGCACTTGTCGCATTTACGTTCGCCGCCGCCAAGGCACACGAGGCACGTGATGACTTGGTCAGGTTCTTGATACTTGCCCGCGGCGGAACCGTCTGTCTTGAACAAGTACAGAACGCACTGGAACCCGCAGTTTGTGTGGTGGTTGGCATCCAATGCCGTTTGGTAGGTCGCGTGGACGATTCCATCGGGGTCGCGAAACGGTTCGGTGGGTTGTTTGATGTCCGTCATTTTATTCCACACCGGAAAGCTTCATGAACCTCCAAGGGAGGTCGTCGGGCGTTGCAGCGCGAGGTTCCGTGTACGCCAAGCACGCGACACACGTCACCGGCACAGGGTCGAGGACGAGACGTTCCACGAGCGTATCCAGGTTGCAAAGCGTGTCGCCGTTTGAATGGAGAATGTGAGCGACCCCGTCAAGCGCGGTGGCGACGAGGCCACGCCAATCCAACGAAGGAATGTCGCCTAGCATCATTCGCCCGGCTCCTTTTTTTGTAGCTTCCGCATCTGGTGCTGGAACACGAGCCGATGCACGTCCGTGTTGCAGTCCTGGTACGGCGCTGCGTGGCAGGTCTGACAAGCGGTTGCATCGGCCGCTGCCAGGCGACGGAACTCCGCATCGTGAGGCACTGGATCACAGGGCCGATTCGGTGGCTGGCGGCAGATCGGGCACGACTCGACTCGAGTCGAGTTTGTCCAGCCTTTTCCGTGGAAATCAGTCAACACCACCGCCTGCTTCTGGCGACCGCGTTGTTGCCTTGTTTCGACGTCCCAGTGTGCCGGGTTGACGCAGCTGACCACCCCGCAGTGATTCAACACCCCTGCGCCCCGAGGAAAGTTGTCCTGCAGCTGCAGCAACAGCCGGGGCACCACCAGGTGCGCCAGGACGCCGTCAGGAAGCCTCCACGGCATCGTGGCCTCGCGCCCCTCGGTGAAGTCGCCGAGCCAGTACCAGTGGCCTCCAGGGGCGTCTGCGCGGTCGATCAACGCAAACACGTCCCCGAGCTGCGGCAAAGCGGCGGAGCCTGGGAGGTTCACGTGAGGGGACAGGCGGTGGCGCGACATGGCGGTTTCCTCATTTTTCCGACGATACAAGCCAACATGGAATAAGAGATCGGTTTTTGGCAGAGTCGGAAACGCTGTTCTTCGATTACGAAACACGCGTAGCCAAACACGAAACACGAATGGATTCGCCCCGTTGCCCTGTCACCTACTACTACTACTATACTAAAAACTAGTGATATAGATATAGATAGGGGTCGAGGGGAAAGGGGCACTTGGACGACGGGTTCTATCTTCGTGACTCCATTACGTATGCTACTTTCCTACACGGCGCGTGAGTTTTTCAGTTTTTACGTACATGTCCCTACATGAATAATATCAATAGGTTAGGGGTGTGACATCTTGGCGCGAAGTGTGACAGGATGGCAGGCGTGACAGGCTGTCTCGAAGTGCGCCAAGTTGTCACGGTGAAACCCGAAAATACCGAAAGTCCAAGCGGAAAAGTTGCATACGTAACGGAACGATTAAATCAGTACTTGGACTGGAAACCTTCGGAACAAAACAAAAAGGCACCATCGCGCTCCAGGCGCTAATTTCGCGGTTACGCCGTTGTATCTACGCGACATAATAGATAGGCTTGGACCTTTCGTAACACGTCACAAACCCCCTCGGACTTACCGAAAACGCGATCCTTAGCTGTAGTTAGTGTCGGGATCCACGAAAATCATTCCGTGAGCATTCATGAAAAGACGATCGCCCAAGTTGTTTTTTGAGTTCGTTTTCCACCCTCTCGGCTTCGTAGACGGAGTGGAATATGAACAGCTCTCGCACCTCCTGAATACACAGACCCAAGTCCCTGTATTTAAGCTGCGTGCACTGCGCCGCCGTGAGACATGGGCGATCGAGCTTCCCGCAGGCGCTTTTTCGAACGATCTTTCAGGGGCTGTGGCACCCGACGCCGACGTCGCAGAAAGGGACCAAATCCTCACGGTCATCAAGGCCCGCACAGGGGGCATTCACATGGACCGTACACGCGACTTTTTCTTGCGGAACGGGGTTTGGTACTACCGACGCAAGGCCCTCGAGCAGTTCCGCATCTACGTCCAGCCCAACCTCCTCTTCGTCGCGGCCTACAAGTTCCTCCTCGCGGCAGAGAAGGACCCGTCGATCATCAAAGGCGAGTACAAAACGAAAGCTCGCCCCCTTGCGGAACGTCCCGTCATCAACGGTCGAAGAGCCCCCGGACCTCGATGGCGTGATCGCGATGATTACGTGCTCAAGAAATGGTTCGGTGCATGGGCAGACGGCAAACACCACCCGCTTACGGATGCCCAGTGGGACCGTGTCCTAGATGAATTGGGTGGTTTCCGCAGTAAAGTAACTGTAAAGCGACGTCTCTCCGAATTGAACGCCAAGCTCAAACGTTCCTTGATGCGAGATGGCTACATCTATCGCGACGACGTCAAGAAGTACCAAGACGGCTTCCTCGGTGAACTCGTCGTCGTTCCCCGCTTCCGCCCTCGTCTCCACGGTGACTACTACCCCAAGGGCAAGCGTCGGAACCCCGCCTCCACCTTCACTCGCTCCGACGGCACCTCCCTCAAAGCTCAAAACGCCGCCAAAAAACGAATCCTCCAACATCCCCCTGAAGGCTTTCGCGCCACCACCATCCTCACCCACCTCGACATGCTTGCGCCTCGCCATGAAAGCGACGAAGCAACGGAACCTCACATCGACGCTTGAGTCTCCTCAATCATCGCGAGGCACTCCAGGGTCGAGATAGAGGTCCCAGACGTGAACGACGCCTTGAGGGTCTTTGATGTTGTGGGACTTCATCGAGCCCCCATCGGCCCCATCACGATGCACACCATGCACGTGGGAGTCTCTTCGATGGCTGAGTACGTCCAGCTTCTTTTTCATTTATTCCTTGGTGAAAGGCAATGCGAGGTCGTGTGTGATCCCGAGTTCGTCCTTTACGACTGGGCGAGGCAAGTCAGACATGTCGCGGCGTTCCGCTTGCTCTTCTTGGGTCGCATCGGGTACATCAGGAACACGCCGCATTTGGTCCATGCGTTGTCGATCTTTCCGTTTTTGTAGGTGCCCTGATGGGTCAGGTGGATGACCCCGAAGTGATCAATCAGGGTCTTGTTCAGTTTGTCCGGTGGTCGGAAGGTTGGCGAGGCAGGAAAGACACGTGACCACGGGGTGGTCTTCCCCTTGGATGCGGCCTTCATAACGCCAACCACACCGCGTGAGGGTCCAGTCGTTGATGTAGGTCGATACGACATGAACCTAGACATCCCAGGCACGTCACGTTCTCTTCTTTATCGGAGAGTACATTCTCAAGCCATTCATCACACGCGGTCATCGCGTGACTGCCCCCTGTGCTTACGTGTGGAGCCGCGGGCCATTTCAAGTCGTGAACAACGCCGTTACGATCTAGGATGAAGCGACGACGATGCAGGTCAGGCACGTGGCCGCCTTTATTAGAATTAGAGGTCCTGGGTGAGGTTTATTGCATAGACATAGGTACCAGCCCCAGCCCCTTTCCCGATAGATCCCCCGGGTGCTGGACATGGGGATGTGGTCCACGCCGTCGTCATCAACTAGGCCTTGGTAGCGCGGGGTTCCATCAGGGCCAAGCATTCGAGGCATGTGAGTGGTCCTTTGTTTTCGTTGAAGAGGAACCAGGCGCCACAGATGGCTTGGTACCGACCCGACCCCGCTGCTTTGTTGACGTGGCCGTTCCAAATCAGAACTTGGTGGACAAGAGGCGACAAGCGCTCCTCCATCGTCGAATCTCGCCGAGGGTTGCACCGGGACGAGGCGCGGCGTACCACTCATCTTCGTCCATGAGCCAAAGCATCTCGAGCCCGCGACGGAAGCGTCGCTCGCCATCCAAGCGATGGAACGACTCTGGCCTCACACCCACGAACACTCCGTCTTTGTTCACCGTGTAATCCCCGTCGAACTGGGTCGCGGTGATATCGACGATCATCTCCTTTTCACGACACGGGAACGGAAACGCGTTCCAGACGTGATAGCTCGTTCCTTTGAGAAACTTCAATTCGAAGTCACCCAAGGCAAGACACAGGAGCACACTGGCGACGCCGCAGACGCCGCCGAGGTCTCTGCCTTGGAGATAGGGTGGGCGACGTCGTTGGTTGACGCGCCTGCGTCCGGCAATCAAAGACTTCCGGATCTTTGCAGCGTGGTTGAGAGTTCCCTTGGGGAGCATCAGTTCTCCAGTACGATGCAGTTGATGCAAGTGACGGGCGCCGTCGATTGCTCGACGATGTCTATTTGGTGGACGACCTGTCCTGCGGACAAGCCCCGGAACTTTCTATCACCGCTAGACAGGAAAGACATGTGACAACCTCTGTTGTGTCTGGACCAAGCGACGGAACCTCGCCCTTCGTTTCGCACGCCACCTCATAGAACGGAGCGCGACGACCTCGCCGACCGGATCCGGCCGCTCGCCCTCGCCGGGTAGCCTGTCGCCGAATTTCCACGGGGGGTCGGCGACGAGGTCGCGGATCACGACTCGACCCCGAACAGCGGCGCATCCCCGGTCACCCGGCGTGCGACCGGATCCGTGATCATCCTCGCCGACCGCGCTCCGGCGTGGGCGGCGGTGGTATCAGTGGCACGTTCCGCGCGTCGGTGAGGTTCGCGCCGTGGAGGTTCGCGCCGTGGAGGTCCGCGTCGATGAGGTTCGCGCCGGTGAGGTTCGTGTCGCTGAGATTCGCGCCGCTGAGGTCCGCGCGGCCGAGATTCGCGCGGCCGAGATTCGCGCTGCTGAGGTTCGCGTCGATGAGGTTCGCGCGGCTGAGGTCCGCGCCGCCGAGGTTCGCGCCGCTGAGGTTCGCGTCGATGAGGTTCGCGTCGGTGAGGTTCGCGCGGCTGAGGTCCGCGTCGGTGAGGTTCGCGCCGCCGAGGTTCGCGTCGGTGAGGTTCGCGTCGTGGAGGTTCGCGCCGTGGAAGTTCGCGCCGATGAAGTTCGCGCCGATGAGGTCCGCGCCGCTGAGATTCG
>Ga0163144_10004313_pt1 | contig 32091 bp, 30 predicted proteins | sample OliLak19BULKMAT1_FD_123175 | JGI IMG/M metagenome (GOLD analysis project Ga0163144, IMG submission 123175) | Freshwater microbial mat bacterial communities from Lake Vanda, McMurdo Dry Valleys, Antarctica - Oligotrophic Lake LV.19.BULKMAT1 | ecosystem: Environmental > Aquatic > Freshwater >... | reverse complement strand
TTTGAGCCAGAGCTTGCTGCGGGAGCGCGAATAGAAACAGCACTTGCCAGTTTCGATGGTTTTGGAGAAGGCTTCTTTGTTCATGAAGCCGACCATGAGGACGCGTTGGGTTTGCCAATCCTGAATGACGGCGGTGACAAGGCCGTCGAGCTTTGAGTAATCGAGTTTGGGTATGGTCACGTTTTGAAGTCCTTAAACAGAAAGCCCGCCGTGGCTGGCTGGCAGCGCGGCGGGCTAATTAGGAGAAGTAGATCGCAAGATCACAACATATGGGCCGGCCGCATCACTGGATGATGGTGGTGATGGAGGCGGTAGTGATGCAACCCAAAAGCCATGAACCATCAGATTAACATATTGCCGCGAAAACCTTCAGCGAGATTGGCGCGGCTAGGGTGAATTTTCTTAAGAAACAACCAGTCGGCCAGGAACGCTGCACAAAAGAAACACATCGCTGCAAGCATCACCCAAGGCGACGAGGAAGTACGGAAAAGGAGCGCGACGCAGAGCAGAATTGCAGCAGAGTTTCATGGTGTGTAAGTTTGCTGGTGGTAACCGACGTGGCTTCGGGTGATCTCAGCAATCGAGGCTGTACCGGACTGGCGCATCGTCAGTGCGAACTCAGCTCGGAGAATTTGCAGTACTTTCGCGACGCCGGGGGCGCCATAAGCGCCAAGGCCATAAATGTAAGGCCGGCCGATGCAGACGGCGGATGCGCCGAGGGCCATGGCCTTGAAAATGTCAGTACCTCGTCTAAAACCGCCGTCGATGAGGACGGGGAATTTCTTGTTTACCGCATCGATGATTTCGGGGAGGCAATCGAGGGTGCCGCGGCCGGATTCGACTGCGCGTGCACCGTGGTTGGAGACGATGATTCCGTCGACGCCGTGTTCGACGGCGAGTTTTGCATCTTCAGCCGTTTCCAGACCTTTCAACAGGATCTTCATCTTAGTGAGTTGGCGGTACTTTTCGATGGATTTCCAGTTTTGGGTGGGATTGTGGGTCGAGAAGTTGGCTGTCGGGAAGCCTTTGAACATGTTCATGGGGCGACGTCCTTTTTTGCCTTCCGGAGTAACGCCATGGCAAGAGGCGCAGGGACGAGAATCGAGTGCGACGGAGCGGGCTTCGGTCTCGGTGTTGCGACCACCCTGGGTGTCGACCGTAATTGCGAGGACGGGGCAACCTACGGCTTCGGCGCGGCGCACCATGGCTTCGGTATTGGACCAGAGATTGGTGGGGTAAAGCTGAAACCAGATGGGGCGCTGATGGAGTTTGGCCACTTCCTCAATGGGTGTGGAAGTCATGGTGGACAGGATCTGTAGGTGGTGTTCGGCATTGGCGGCGCGAGCGACGGCGGATTCACATTCGGGGTGGAAAGCACCCTGATTGCCGAGTGGGGCGAGGATGATCGGCGTGGGCCATTTTTCGCCATAGAGCTGGATTGATGTGTCGATCTTAGTGACATCGACCATGCGGCGAGGGCGGAGATAGAGCTTATTGAAAGCTGCGCGATTGGCGCGCAGGGTGGCGTCGTCATCGACGCCTGTCTGGAGGTAGCCCCAGTGGGCGGGCGGAATGTTGGCCTTTGCTTTTGCCTCGAAATCCATGACGCTGAAGATGTCCTTCATGTCGTCTTTGGACTGTTGCGCCGCGAGGGGGCTGGCGGCCAGGAATTGCAGGAATTGACGGCGGTAGAGCGCCTGGTTCATGGGTGGCAGTTTATCACGCGACTTTTGTTTTGGATGGTTTCGATCGCGTTGGATCGATCGGGCCCCAGTAAGCGTCGGCGGTGCGCTGATTATCTTTGAGACGACGGTCTTCGGCGGCCGCCACGAGGTGGTCCAGTTTGTTTTCGACAAACATGGTCTCCGCGATAGAGGTCAACGAGATTGCCTTGGGAAGTTCGTTTTGAAACTTTTTGAAGTCGCGGAGGATGGCGCGAACGGAGACGGTGGGGGCTAGGACCGTGTTGGGAGGAAGCGTGACGTGCTGCTGGATGAACCGGTTTTCCTGCGAGATGCGGAGGTCTCGGAGAGCAGTAGTCAGGGAGCGCTCGTACTGGCGGCGGTACTTGGTGAAACGTTCAAAGCGCTTTTGGAGTTCGGCATCCTCGGGAGATGTCATGAAATCGACGAGGGTGCGGTTTTCGGCGGCTTGAGCCTGATCGAGACGCCAGGCGGAATGGACGATTCTTGAAAAGCAAGACTCTTCGTATTGGTCTTGTGGTTTTAAATCTTCACGTAAAAAAGCAGATAACTCATCGAATTTGGACTGCTCGGCGGCAGCGAGGATGAGTTTTTCTCCAGTGAGACCGTGTGTCCGGGCATTTTGCGACGGATCGAGTGGCTTACCAGTTGCGGAGTCCATAGGGACATTTTGCAACTAATTAGATTTTAATTCAATCAATTTTTTTTAATTAATGATGGTGAATTTAGTACAGCTATTCTACTTTGAAGTTTTGCAGAATCAGGTTTCGCATGGAAATGGTCAGAGCGCGTTCATAGAAGCGGCGATCTTGAGCGGTTCGTTGGTAGGAAGTCTGCAGCCGGGGGTTATCGGGGGCGGCACAGAAGGAATCGAAGGCGCGCGATTCCATGGAGCAGGAATGGTCTAGCGACCAGGCGGCTTGGATGATGCGGGAGACTGCGATTTCCGCGGATTTGACTTTGGGCCAGCGAAGCTGGCGCAGGGAGGAGGTGAGGTCGTGGAAGGCGACCCGGTCGGAGGGGGAGAAAATCAGGGCTTCGGGTGCTTGGCTCTGAGGGTTAAGGAAAGGGGGATGATGATGCGTCTTTTGGTGCATGTCCGTTGCTCCGAGTACAGCAGTATTTAAAAAATTAAAAGGTAATTGCAACGATTTCAGACTTTGCCTGTTTGAATCGCTGGTTGTAGGATGCGACCGGTATCGAATATGTTACGAGCTGGGAAGGGATATATTGTTTGGAACATGCGAATCATAGGACTCGGCATATTGCTCACGCTTTCAGCGTCGGCTCAGAACGCTCGACAAGCTTCGAAGCAGATGGAAGTAGACAAAATATTTGCTTCATACAACACGCATACGCCGGGGTGCTCGGTGGGTGTTTCGCAGGGGGGCAAGTTGCAATTGAGCGCGGGGTATGGGATGGCAGACCTTGAACGCGGCGTGCCGATTGGGCCGGGGACTCTGTTTGAAAGCGGGTCGATTGCCAAGCAATTTACGGCGGCGGCGTTGATGCTGCTTGAGCAGGAGGGGAAACTATCGCTCGATGACCGGCTGGGCAAGTATTTGACTGAATTGACTGGCGCTCCGGGAGGGGTGACGATTCGGCAAGTGATCAGCCACATTAGCGGACTTAGGGAGTGGCGGCCGCTGGCGACATTCGGCGGGCGGCGTGAAGAGGACTATGTGTTTTCTAACCAGGATCTGCTGGAGATGGCGGCGAGGCAGAAGGCGTTGAATTTTGATCCTGGCACGGCTTACAGCTACTCGAATACGGGGTACAACATTTCGACGATTCTGATGGAGCGGGCGATGGGAGACGGAAGAACGTTTCAAGGGTTTACGCAAGCGAAGATTTTTGAGCCGCTGGGGATGAGCGATACGCGGTGGAGGGACAACTTTCGCACGATCGTCCCTGGCAGGGCGCTTGCCTACACGCGGTTGGCGGAAGGAGGGTTCGAGCAGGATACGCCGATTGGGAACATTATTGGAGCGGGCGGACTTTTGACCACGGTTGGAGACCTACTGAAGTGGAACGAGAATCTGGCGCATGCGCGAGTGGGGGGACCGGAGTTTGTGAAGGCACAGCAGAAGCCGGCTGTGTTGGTGGGTGGGAAGACGATTACGTATGCGGCGGGGTTGATGGTTTCTAAAGTGGATGGAATGGAGGAGGTAGCGCATTCGGGGGCGACTGGCGGGTACCGGACTTGGATGGGGCGATACCCGGAGCATGGAGTGGCGGTGGCGGTGATGTGCAATTCGGCGCAGGCTTTGCCTACGGTATTGGGCAGGCAGACTGCAAGGCTGTGGACTGGCGGGGGAATGAAGAAGCCGGAAGTGAGCCGGTTTGCGTTGGAGCCGGGGCAGATCGGGGCGGTGGCGGGGATGTACAGGAATCTGAGGAGCAACTTGGCGGTCATGATGACGGTGAAGGACGGGAAGCTCTTGCTGAATGGCAGTAATGAACTCGTACCGGTTGGGGCGGGACGGTTTGCGATGGGTGTTGCCGATGTCCGGTTGGAGAGTGGATCGCCCATGCGGCTGCGGTTGGAGACGCCCGATGGTGTTGAGCTGCTTGAAAAGGTGGTGGCCGTGCAACCGGGCGCCGCGGAGTTGGCAGAATTGACGGGTGAGTATCTGAGCAATGAGACTGCTTCGAAGGTTGTGGTGGGGGTTGGCGGCAAGCCCGGGGAGTTGGCAATGCGTGTTGGCAGCATCAAGCCCATGGCGTTGCGGCCTACTTTCAAGGATGCTTTTCGGTCATCGGAGGGGGCTGTGCTGTTTCGTAGAGATGCGGCGGGAAAGGTGACGGGATTGAGCATTGGCGATGCGCGCGTGTGGGATTTGAGGTTTGAGAGGGTGAAGTGATGCGTTCTCTTTTGTTGCTGGTTGTTGGCTCGCTGCTGGGCGCTGCGGAGTTGCCCTGGAAGGTTGCTTCCTTGAAGGCGACTCCGCAGAGTTGGGATGCAACGACGGAGGAGGCGGGCGTGAAGGCGGTCTGGATTGCGGGGCCGGTCTATAAGGGCAAACCTACCCGGGCGTTTGCTTATTATGGAGTGCCTTCGGGAGGGCGTGCGCCGGGAATGGTGCTGTTGCATGGCGGGGGAGGAACTGCGTTTGCGGAGTGGGTCCGGATGTGGAATGCGCGCGGGTTTGCGGCGATTGCTGTGGATACGGTGGGGACGCGGCCATTGCGCGCGGTTGCGGGTAAGGAGTGGAACCCGGAGAGGTCCCGCCATGAGTTTTCAGGGCCGGCAGGGTGGGGCGATTTTGCGAATGTGGATGCGCCTGTTGGAGAGCAATGGACTTATCATGCGGTGGCGGTAACGATCGCGGCGCATTCGTTTTTGCGGACTCTGCCGGGGGTGGATGCGGGGCGGACGGGATTGACGGGGATCAGTTGGGGCGGGTATCTGACGAGCATTTGGAATTCCGGTTTATGGGTGCGGGTATCTGGGTGAGGATTCGGCGTGGCTGGGGGAATTTGAAAAGCTGGGGAAGGAACGGGCAACGAAGTGGTTGAAGCTGTGGGATCCATCATCGTATTTGGCGTTGGGGAAGAGGCCGATGTTGTGGGTGAATGGGACAAATGATTTTGCGTATGTGATGCCGTCGTGGCAGAAGTCGTACCGGATGCCGAGGGGGGAGCGGGGGTTAAGTTTGCAGGTGAGGATGAAGCATAGCCATCCGGATGGGGCGAAACCGGAGGAGGTTTTTGCTTACGCCAGAGAGCAGTTGATGGGCGGGCCGGAATTGATTGAGATCTCGAAGCAGGGGGTTACAGGCGGGGAAGTGTGGGCTGTCTATGAGCGGGGAGGGGAGGCCGTAAGGGCGGAGATTTGCTTTACGCGGGATCGCGGGAAATGGCAGGAGCGGAAGTGGGAGACGGCGGCAGCGGTGGTCGATCGGAAGCGCCGGCGGGTGTCTGCTCAGGCGCCGGCAGGGATCACGGTTTACTTTCTGAATGTTTACGATGCGGCTGGGCTGATTGTTTCGACGGAGCATGTGGAGGCAGTGCGTTGAAGATCTTGGCAGTGTCAGGAAGTTTGAGGGAGAAATCCAAGAACACCGTGGCGTTGAGATCGACGGCATAGCCAGGAGTTGTGTTCTATGAAGAGCTTGGGATGTTGCCGCACTTCAATCCGGACCTCGACGTTGAGCCTTTCCCCGAGGCGGTTGTGCCGTGGCTCGCAGCATTGCGAAATGCGGATGCGGTTGTGATTTCGAGTCCTGAGTATGCGCGTGGTGTGCCAGGAGTCTTGAAGAATGCCCTCGATTGGGTGGTAGGTAGCGGGGAGTTTGTCTCGAAGCCCGTTGTGCTGGTGAACCTTTCGCCCATGGCCGTCCATGCGCACAAGTCTCTCGTAGAGACTTTGTCGACGATGATGGCGCATGTGATTGAGGCGAGCAGCGTTGATGCAGGGCTACAAGAGTTGAACAGGGTCGTTCACCCGGAGTAAGCCGGGTTTGAGCACGGCAGTGTCCAAGGCCATCACGCCGTCGAGTTTGTTGACGATACTTTTGAGGACACTCAAGTCCTGGACGAGGGTGTCCGGGTGGTAGGTGGTCATGACGCATCGGCCACGGAGCTGTTCGGGTTTGACTTGAGTTTCCCCGATAACAAGGATGCGGACGGGCCATTTGCGTTCTTCGAGGCCAACGACTCCGGCGATGATCAGGTTGGGGCGGAGCCGGCGACTGTCGATCTTCATATATTCGATTGCTCCATCGGTGGCGACCAGCAGCGGCAAGATGTCGAAGCGTTCGGGGCCGGTGTGGCGGATGAGTTTGACGCTTTGGTTGAGTGTGTCGCTGACGAGCTTGTTTGCTTCGGTGGATTACCAGGGGAGGCTGTCGATGAAGACGTCGCCGTCAGGGCCGATGGTTGCTTTTAGGCCCAGCAGTTTGTGATGAGTGCGGGCGGTGAGGATTCGACCGGTTGAGGATTGTACGAGAATTTGCCGGTCACCTTTGAGGCCGAGGGTTGTGAGCTGAATCCCAGTGAGCTTTTCGCCGGCCATGGACTTTGCGGGGTAGCGCCAGATTTCCTGGAGGTGCATGGTGATTGGATGCGCCGATCGATTCATTCGATTCCAGTGGGGGCCAAGACTGCGATTGGGTGCCGTCGAAGGGCTTGCTGGTGAAGACATCGATCTGAAAGATCTGCACTTTTGGCATCGGGTAAGATTAGCATGGCCGCTGGGGTCGATAATGTTTGGTACGGGTCATGGAAGAAACACCAGAAATACGCGAACGGCGCATAGCGTTTGGGGGTGAACCCCAACGGGGCATGCCGGCGGGAATCGCTGGGGTTGCCGCGAAGAGGGTGGGTTTAGCGGGGCTGACGTTTGCTGTTTGCTATGTGGTGTTTGAGGTGGTGTATCAGGTTGCGCGCAACAGAAGCGTGGATCACCTGAGGCAATTCTTCTTCGTGAACTCGATCGTTGGCGTGCTTACCGGGCTCGCAATGTTTTGGGCAAGCCGGAGGTGGAAGGATCGTCCGGAATTTGTATTGAAGGTGGGTTTGGTTTTTCAGGTCTTGTCGAGCATGCAGATTGGGATGGCGGAAGGTGCTTTGCCGTTTGCGGACCGATTGATCCATGGGCATTCGGCGATTGCGATGTGGATTGCGTGTTTTACCTTGCTTGCGCCCGCGCCGTTCCGGCTGGCGATGCCAGTTGCGATTTTTTCCGCGCTGATGGCGCCGCTGGGGATTGCATTTCATGTTTGGTTTCGAGGCAATCCGGCTCCTGACGCGGGGATCTGGCTGATCTGGAGTGCGGCGCCGATGCTGATGGCTGTTATCGGGCCTTGGCTAGCGCGATGGGTTTATGAGATGGGCAAAGAGCTGGAAGCGGCTCGGGAGATGGGGAGTTATCAACTCATTGAGCCGGTGGGACATGGCGGGATGGGTGAGGTTTGGAAGGCGAAGCACCGGTTTCTGGCTCGTGATGCGGCAGTGAAATTGATTGGCAAGAGTTTTGCGGCCACTGCGGTTCAGAAGAAGCGGTTTGAGCGCGAGGCAAAGGTGATCGCGAGGTTGGAGTGTCCGCATACGGTGTCGATTTTTGACTTTGGAACTACTCCTAGCGGCGAGTTGTATTTTGCGATGGAGTTGATACGCGGATTGAATTTGGATCAACTGGTGCAGCGGTTTGGTCCGCAGCCGGCATCTCGCGTGAAGCACATCTGGGAAGGTGTTTTGAAGTCTCTCGATGAGGCGCACAGGGCTGGGCTGACGCACCGTGACATCAAGCCTTCGAACATCCTGCTGGCGAGGTTGGGCCTGGAGCATGACTTTGTGAAGGTAGTGGATTTTGGATTGGTGAAGGCCCGGGGCGTGGAGGAGCAGACGCAGTTGACGATGGAGCAGACTACTGTGGGGACGCCTGCGTATATGGCTCCGGAGCTGGCTGAGGGCGATGAGACGAAGGTGGATGGGCGGGCGGATTTGTATTCGATGGCGTGCGTGACGTATTTTCTGTTAACTGGCAAGACGGTATTTGAAGCGCCGTCGACGATGGCGTTGATCTTGAAGCACATTAAAGAGCCGGTGATAAAGCCGAGTGAGCGTGGTGAGTTGCCGGTGCCCGAGGAATTGGAGCGGCTAGTGATGTGGTGCCTCGAGAAGAACCCGGAGGCGAGGCCGCAGAGTGCGCATGATTTGTTGAGGGCGATTGAGCGGTTGGAGCTTGAGCCGTGGTGTGGCAATGAGAAAGAGCGTTGGTGGCAGACGCATCTGCCGAGTTTGGCCTGAGGAGAATTTCATTGATTGAGTACAGAGTTGGGAATGGGCTGAAGCTGGCAGAAGTGATCGAGTTGTATTGTGCGTCCACGTTGGGGGAGCGGCGACCGGTGGATGACGTGGCTCGCATGGGGAAGATGATGGAGAACGCCAATCTGGTGGTGACGGCGTGGGATGGGGGTGTGTTGGTGGGGATCTCGCGGGGGTTCAGCGATTTTGCTTTTGTCACTTATCTGGCGGACTTGGCGGTGAGGGCATCACATCAAAGGATGGGGATTGGCAAGGAGTTGATCCACCGGACGCAGGCGGAGGCGCCTCAGGCGAATTTGATATTGCTGGCTGCTCCCAAGGCGGTGGACTATTATCCGCATATTGGGTTTACGCGGCATGAGTCGGCTTGGATGTTGAAGGCTGGGGAGCGCGTTTAGTTCGACTTTGGCCAGACGACGCCCTGGTCGCGTTTGGTGACGGGGGAGACGCCTTTGAAGGTGAACTTCTGGAGGCGCTGGCCACGGTAAGTCTCGGTGGTGTAGAGGTTTCCCTTTGAGTCCGTGGCGACGCTGTGGACGGCGTAGAATTGGCCTGGTTGGCGACCGCCGTCACCGAAGGAGGTAAGGACTTCGAGGGTGTCGCGCTGGATGACGTGGACCTTCATGTTGGAGCCGTCGGCTACATAGAGGTACTTCTGGCCGGGGTCTTTGGACAGGGCGATGTCGAAGACGGAGCCATCGCCAAGGGTGTTCTTCTCGATCTGGACTTCCTTGATGAATGTACCGTCGGTCTTGAAGACCTGGATGCGATCGTTGGTGCGGTCGCAGACATAGAGGAGATTGTCGTTGGCGAGGGCGACGCAATGGACGGGAGTGCGGAACTGTTTTGGGAGCGGCGCGGAGGGGTTGTATGCGGGGAGTTGGGTGTCGTCGGGCTTCAAGCCGGTGCCGCCCCAGTGGCGTTTGTAAGCGCCGGTATCGGCATCGAAGACGATAACGCGGCGATTGCCGTAGCCGTCGGCGACATAGAGTTCGTTGGTTTTGGGATCGACGATCGACTTGGCAGGGAGGCGGAGGTTCTTGATGTCGTTTGAGCCCTTGCTGGCGTTGGGTTGGCCGATTTGCATGAGGAGCTTGCCGGCCTGGGTGAACTTGAGCAGCATGGAGTCGTGGACGGTGCCGGGGTCGGCCATGCGGTCTTCATTGTGGGCGATGGGAGCGGCTTGTTGGCCACGGCCATTGCCGCCGATCCAGACGTTGCCTTTGTAGTCGATATCGATACCGTGGTTGGAGCTGGGCCATGTGTAGCCTGTGCCGGGGCCGCCCCATGAGCCTACGAGATCGCCTTGTGCGTTGAACTCGAGAACGGGGGGAGCGGGTACACAGCAGGTGGAGGCTTGAGGGGACCAGGTGGCGTATTTTTCTTTGTCTTCGAGGGAGGTCTGGCGGTGGAGGATCCAGACGTGGTCGCGGGCGTCCACGGCAACTCCGATGGCAGCGCCGATCACCCAGTGGTTGGGGAGTGGTTTGGGCCACATGGGATCGACTTCAAAACGCGGGGCTTGAGCAGTGGCGGCCTGGACTTGAGGCCTTGTTCGCAAGGCAATCATGGCCAGGGTGGCTAGGGAGACAACTAGGAGAATCCGCTTCACAGTGGGTCGATCATATCGAACTTGGGATTAGGATGGTTAGCACTTGTGATTGTCAGGATATTGTTCTTCGCGTTGTTGGTGGCCGGGATTGTCTGCGGGCATGAGATTCCTCGCGAGGTAACGGTGCGGATAGTGTTGCGTGTATCGCCGGGCACGATGTCGATTGCGGCCAGGGTGCCATTGAAGGCGATGAGGGATGTGGAGTTTCCGGATGCGGGGGGCGGGTATCTGGATGTTGCGAAGTTGACTCCGCAATTGGGGGAGGTGGCGACGCAGTGGGTGAGTAACTCGATTCGGCTGCGCGAGGGGGAGCGTGAGGTGGGGCGGCCGCGAGTTGTGGCGACGCGGTTGGCTGTTGAATCGGATCGAAGCTTTGAGACTTGGACTGGTGATGGGACTGCTGAACTTGGGAAGGTGGTGTGGAATCAGCTCTGGCTGGATGTGTGGATGGAGGCGCCCGTTGTTGGCACGGAGTCGAGGTTTTCGGTGTTGCCCGGGATGGAGAAGCTGGGGGTGAAGGTGGTGACGGTGATGCAGTTCAAGGACAGGCTGTATGAGTTGCATGGCGAGGCGGGGTGGGTGGAGTTGGACCCGAGCTGGTGGGGGGCGGCGCGGCGATTTGTTGCGCTGGGATTTTGGCACATTCTGGACGGGATGGATCACCTGCTATTTTTGTTGTGCCTGGTAATTCCGGTGCGGAGTTTGTGGAGGCTGGTGGGGGTTGTGAGTGCGTTTACGGTGGGGCATTCGTTGACCTTGATTGGGTCAGCCCTGGGCTATGCGCCGGATTGGTTGTGGTTTCCTTCAGCGGTGGAGGTGGTGATTGCGGCGTCGATTGTGTGGATGGCTCTTGAGAACATTACGGGGATTGGGGGCAGGTGGGTGGTGGTGGCCGGATTCGGGCTGGTGCATGGGTTTGGATTTTCGTTTGCGCTCAAGGAGAGTTTGCAATTTGCGGGTGCGCATTTATTGAGCTCGCTGGTGGCTTTTAATGTGGGGGTGGAACTGGGGCAGGTGTTGGTGGTGGGCGTGTTGTGGGCGGTGTTGCGGTTGGTGGTTCTATCGCGAGTTTGGGTGATTGTGTTGTCTACGCTGGCGGCGCATACGGGGTGGCACTGGATGCTGGAGCGGTGGGAGGTTGTGCGGAAGTATTGGCCTTAGCTGCGACTTTTGTAGCTGCGGATCCAGTGGGCCATGCGTCGATTGATCAGCAGTTGTTCGATGATGGGGCCGTTGTCCTGAATGTTGCGGACGCCTTTGTCGAGGGTGGCTTCGAGGCTGGAGACGGTGAGGATGAAAAGGCCGTTGCAGACCGGGCAGGATTCGATTGAGAGAGACAGCCAGCTATTGGCGGTATCGGAATAGGTATCGGGTGCGGCGTAGGCTTCGAGGAATTCGACGTTGCCTTGTTCGAGCTGAGTTGTGAGTTTAGGTATGAAGTCTGGGCCGTCGTCTTTGAGCAGTAGCAGACCTGCTTCGTCGATCGCCCATTCATCGCAGCCATCGCAAAATGCGCCTACGATGGGGAACCAGGCGGTGAGCAGGGCGGGCGTTAGGACAACCAGGGCTTCCATGGCGGCGTAGTAGATTTGGTCGCTCGACAAGCTTTGGATCTTTGGCCACCAATCGCCGGGAAGGACGATTGAGTAGGTAAGGGCCCAGCGGGCGTAGATTGCCACGAGGGCAGTGCTGGTGGCCAGAAAGGCGAGTAGGCGCGGGTTGCGGATACTGGTGAACCAGGAGAGGCCGATGCTAATGGTGGCGATCAGGAGGCCAAAGACGAAGGCAATTGCCAGCTTGAATCCCCAGTGCCAGTTTGCGATGAGCGCCTGAAGCCAGGAGTAGGCGTAGGCAAATCCAAATGCCACGAAGGAGGACGCGACCAAGGCTACGGCGAGACCGGCTTTCGAGTAGAGGCCTGAGTGCTTGTAGTAGCGATTGAAGCCGGGACGAAGATTTGCGATGTTGGCGCCGGCCAAGGCGGCTTCGACAAACTTGAAGGACTGATTGACGGGTTGAGACGGCGCTGAAATGGATTTGGCCAGTTTGGCCATGTCGTTGCGGAAGGCGTTGGCTTCTGCAGGTTTGAGCTTGGAAGCGAGGATGGCTGCGGCTTCGGCCAGGCCCTGGTCAGCTGGGCGAGGATCGTCTACGAATTTTTCAATTACGGATTCACGCTCCTTGATTCGCCGGAGCTTCTGGAATTGGAAGAGGGCGTTGACTTCGCGCGATTCAATGCTGCCGTCGGAACCGGCAACGGCAAGCAATATCCAGTATGGGACGAAGGACAGCGTGTCCTTTTCGCCCTGGCCGAGGGTGGCGGAGGTCTCATTGCGCGTTGGCTCGGCGGGGGCCGAGAGCGTTTCGGGCTTGAGTGGTTGGAGCGAGGGATCGCGGCGGTGTTTGCGATTGAGTTTGAGCAGGAGTTGCTGCATGCGCTGATCGCGGCGGTAGATGGCGAGAATGGGTAGAGAGCACAAGCCGCCGATGATGTTGGCGGGGATGATCCAAGAGAAATACTCGACGAAGAGGCCGTCCGTCAACTGGGCTTTGCGAGCGACGAAGAGGTAGCTGGCGAGAACGGCAGCGGCGGCCATTCCGTAGAAGAACACCATGAAATTGGCGATGCGGCGCTCGCCGACCTTAGCCTGCTCTCGGTGGGTTTCTTCGACCTCGGCCAGGCGACAGGCATCGAGGAATTCGCGGGAAGTTGAGTCGATGGTGTAGGGGTCTAAGCCCTTTTGTAGGGATTCGAGTTCCGCGCCTGTTGCCAGGAGTGCGTCACGGCGACCGCCCTTGGCCCAGTTTTCAGCAACCTGCTCGAGCGGGGTTTGCTTCTTCTTCCACCTTGCGTTGTCGCGCAGCACGGCGGGGATGAGGCTGTCGTGGGAGAGCTCGAACCATTCGGCGCCAGCGCGATCTTCACGGCGGATGAGTAGAGACAGTTCGAGCTGAACGAAGATTTCATCGGCCAGCTTTGTCTTGTCTGGCTCCTTGGCGGCGAGGGCGCGGTGCCTTGAAGGAGTGATCAGTTTGTTTCCAAACCAATCCCGGATGGCGCTCTCCAACTGTCGATTGCCTTGGGCGATCTGCCCGATGCTTGAAGAGTAGTAGAGGGCGAGGGCGTTGGAGACGTCGCCCAGTTTTTGGATGTCTTCAGGATCGATTTGCAGCTTGGTTCGGTTCGGTTCAGATACGACCATGGACCAAAGGCTGGAGCAGATGACTTGCAGAAAGACGGGTTCAACGAAGTAGCCGACCTGCATTTCGCTTCTGCCGTCCGGGAGGAGGACCTGCACATTGGCTAGCTCTTCGGCGAGCTTGTCGACGGCAAGTGGGTCGATAGGATGGGCGGTTTTCTCCGTGAGACCGGAGATGACCAGCTTGGCCGATGGAAGGGAAAGGAGTTCGAGTCGAAAACGGTTGCTGATCTGGGTGGGGACCCTTCCGCGGTAGGGATCGAGGGCAGCGAGGTAGTCCTCACGCATCAGAAAGAGGGCGAAGCAGGAAGCGTCCTGGAGTAGCATGCCAAGTTGCTCGAAGAACTCTTTGATGGCTTTGTGGTTTAAGGGGTCGGAGGTGAGGACCTCTTCAAACTGATCGATGATGATGAGGTAAGGATTGCTGTCCTTGCGTCGTTGTGCGGCGTATTGGGTGAGGGTGAGGCTGGCGAGCAATGGGTCTTTGTCGAGACTGCGGATCAGACTGGCGCTGAAGCGATTTGCCACAGAGCAGACCGCAGATTCGTTCAAGCGGGCGGGGCCCCAGACATCGAAGTCCTTCTTGAGCCGCTTGAGCAAGCCGGCCTGGACGAGGGAAGTTTTTCCGGCTCCTGAGGGGGAGTGGAGTAGAACGATGCGGCTGGAACAGAGCAGGTTGTAGATGCCGTCCTTCTCGCGGTCCCGGCCGAGAAGGCGGTCTCCAACCGAGAGCGGGACGGGCCCTTTGAAGGGAGAGGCGTTATCTATCATCTTCGCTCTCACTGGCTACGAGTTGCTTGAGGTGCTTGCGCTGTTCCATCTCTGAGGAAAGCTGCCGGAGGAAGTCCGAAGCGGAACCCCAGTAGACTTCTATTTCAGGCTCGGCCTGGCTGCCTCTCCGGCTGGACTGGAAGTAGTTGATCAGATACTTGCGGGCTCGCTCGGGATCGGCGAAACGTGTGTCATCCGGGTCGAGTTGAACGCCGATGTGGGTCTGGCCCCGCTGGAGCGCAATGCCTTCACGGAGCATGATCAAGCGGAACAGTACGCGGAAGATCCAGGAATCGAGGTCGAAGCCAAGAAAGAGGAGGGAGCGCTTGCAGAGGACGGTTGAGACGTGTGGGGGAAGGAGCTTGTATTCCGAAGAGCGAACCAGAAAATCGAGAAAGTCATCTTCGGTGAGAACCCAGTCGCGCTCGATTAGGCAGTCGCCGAAAATGCCGTAGAGTAGGGGCTTTTCGATAGAGAGTTCGCTCGACAGGATGTCAGGCGGCGCTAGGCTGCTGTTGCCTTCGACAGGCCGCCAGGCGCTCAATTTTGCACTCGGGGCCTTGCCGGCAGCCCGCAGCGCATAGAGGAGCAGGCTGTGGCCGGAGGCATCGATGAAGTTAGTGACCGGAAGGCCGGCGAGGATCGTGAATGGGGCTTTGGCGTCGGCGTGTTCGAGTGCGGCGACTTCTTTGAGAGTCCCCTTAAGGTCTTCAGAGGCGATTTGGGGGAACCTTTTCCTGGCGTGTTTCACCATCTGTTCTTTGACCTGCGTACGCGCAGTGTTGGGCCCTTGAGAGATGAGCAGGTATTGCGAGACTTTGGCGAGATCACCGCGATCGGATGGGGAAAGTGGGAATCCGAAGGAGTCGGAGATCGATTGTGCAATATCGCTCGATGAGCCGATGGAATCTTCAGACAGGTTGGGGCCCACGATGGGGAGGGCCTTGTCTTTGTAGATCTGGAGGCAGATCTCGTTCCAGAAGTCAGAGGTGGAGTTTTCCGATTTGAAGCCGGGGTCATACCAGATGCGGCCCGATTTGAGACGGAGCAACAGCGCCGGCATCCAGGCGTCCTGATTGTCACGAACTTCGAAGCGGGCGACTGAGAGAGCGCGATCGATCTGTCCGTCTTTAAAGAGTTCTTCGAAGAAGCGGGGCATGGCCTGGCGCACGGACTTCATCGTGATGTTGCCCTGCATGGCGATTACCGCGGGGACTCCGGCGGCAGAGAGGTGAGTAGCGAGGGAGGCTTGGGAGGTGTCCGAAAAGCCGGCGCTCTGGCAGGAAGCGAGTACGATCAGGCGGGGAGGAGTATCGAGGCGGGCAATGTTCTCGGCTAATTTTTTAGCAGGGGTCATTACCGTCTGGTTTGCTTCATCGCATAGGAATAGGAAAGGTTCGTCATCGACGATGGTTCCGTGAGCGATGAGGTAGACGATGTCGGGGGAGGATTCGAGTATGTTGAGGAGCGCCGCCAGGGTAAGTGGGGTGGCTGCAACCTGCGGGACTATCGGAGCGATTGCTTCCACAATTGGAGCGGTTTCGGCGGCGGCGTCGACGGGGGCGAGCTTGAATTTCTCTTTAAGGTTGGCGGGCGCGGCGACGGCGATGACGACCTTGAGATCACCTTTGGGCCTGAGCTTTACGTTGCGCCAATCGCGGCTGAACAGCAAGCGGGAGAACAGGATTTCCTTGGAGGTGGCCAGAGGGAGTTTTGAGATGGGATCGACTAGGAGTTCCCAGCGAAAGCTGTGGAGAAGGGCATCGCCAGGGGTAAGCAGCAGGCGAAGCCGAATATCGATTTCCGCCTTTTGAAAAGCAGCGCGGGCGGCGATCCAGCCTTCCCGAATGGCGGGGTCTTTGAAGAGCAGATCGGTGAGGAGCGCACCGTATTCAAGGGGCTTCGATTCGAAGTCTTCGAGGGCGTCAGTGGTGAGTGTGGCCTGGCCGTGGGCGGGTTGGAAGACGGCTTCGGTATTCGGGTCTGTGATGCGGAGATCGACTTGGTAGAGACTTTGACCGAGCGGATGCAGGGCAAGCTCGATTTCGGCATAGGGCATCGATGGAGTGGATTGTATCGTAGCACCTATGGTTGCGGGAATGTGCGCAGATAGGAGTACTTGCTTTACCGGCTAAGCGGAAGCTCGAAGAAGACGACTTCCCTATTTTGCAACGCGGTGAGAATATTGAAAGATTGCCGGTGGTTCAGCTACCGGACAAGGTGGTCGTAGTCAGAGTGTGTGCCAATCCAAATCCAAGTGGTCACATTGGCCTGGAGCGTTGCCAAGGCTCGATAATGTGTCCCAATTCGAATGGTGTATCGATTGGAAGAACCAGAAAGTAGACGAAATCGAAGAGAAGGGTGATGTGGATCCGTTCGCCACAAATGGTAGCTCTTGACTGCCTTCTGTTTTACCGCAGGCGGCAGGGCTGAATAGAGTTGCCAAAAACGAGGGGTACCGACGGACCTCATTTAGCAGGTGGAAAGTCTGTCAGGTTGGGAGACGTGGCTTCGTTAAATAGAAAGTCCAATTTTCCAGACTTGGAGTCGGCATCGAGCTTCTCATCCCAGAGGTTTTGATCCCGATCCATGATCCACTTGGTGAGTCGAGAAAATTCTTCAGACGAGAGTTGCTCGATGGCCTTTTCGATTTCTTCGACACACGTCATATTTGAAATTTTAACATCCGGGAAACATCGGCGAGTCGATGGCTTGGATGGCGTTGGCGGCAACGCAGAGAACTTGGATTGATGCCACAATAACAGAAAAGGAGATTGCCTATGGCCATATCAATGACGCTGAACGGGAAAGCCGTCAGTGTGGATGTCCCGGCCAACATGCCGCTGTTGTGGGTGTTGCGTGACGAGTTGGAAATGTGCGGCACGAAGTTTGGTTGCGGGGCGGGGCAATGCGGCGCTTGCACGGTGCACCAGGATGGGGAGCCGATTCGTTCGTGCCTGACGCCTGCATCCGCGGTTGCCGGCAAGAAGATCACAACTATTGAAGGATTGTCGCCTGAAGGCGCACACGCGCTACAGAAGGCATGGATGGAAATGGACGTACCTCAATGCGGGTACTGTCAGGCGGGACAGTTGATGTCGGCGGCGGCATTGCTGGCAAAGAAACCGAATCCGACCGATGCCGAGATCGAGAATGCGTTGGACGGGAATCTGTGCCGCTGTGGCACTTATATCCGCATCAAGAAAGCAGTTCACCTCGCAGCGCGGATGATGCAGGGTTCGAGCCCATCGGAGGCCAACAATGAATAGCCGTCGTTTCTTTTTGAAGGTGTCGCTCGTTGCGGGCGGCGGAATGCTGATTGGCGGGCATGAGGCGAAGGCTCAGGGTCCTCGCGGCGCCGGGCCTGCGCCGCTTGACCCGAATGCATTCGTCAAGATCGCGCCGGATGGCGTGGTGACGTTGACGGGCAAGAACCCGGAGATGGGTCAGGGCATCAAGACTGCGCTGCCGATGATTCTGGCTGAAGAGCTGGATCTGGACTGGAAGATGGTCCGTGTGGTGCAGGGCGATCTCGATGAAGTGAAGTTTGGTTCGCAGTCGGCGGGCGGTAGCCGGTCGACGCCGAATAACTGGGATCTATTGCGGCGCGTGGGCGCGACGGCACGGCTGATGCTGGTTCAGGCGGCGGCTTCGACCTGGAATGTACCGGTTGAAGAACTGACGACGGAACTGGGCCGCGTTCATCACAAGACGAGCGGGAAGAGCGTTGCGTACGGCGAGATTGCCTCGAAGGCAGCGGCGCTACCGATGCCCAATCCTGACCAGGTGAAGCCGAAAGATCCGAAGGAATACAAGATCGTGGGCAAGAGCGTTGCGACGATTGACCTGCCGGCGATGGTGACTGGCAAGCCGATTTACAGTATCGACTTCAAGTTGCCGGGGATGTTGTTTGCGGTTTATGAAAAGTGCCCGGTGTTTGGCGGCAAGGCAGTAAGCGCGAATCTGGATGAGATCCTCAAAATGCCGCGCGTCAAGCACGCGTTTATTGTCGAGGGCAATGGTGATGTATCGAGCCTGGCCAGCGGCGTAGCGATTGTGGCTGAAAAGTGGTGGTACGCCAATGAAGCGCGCAAGAAGCTGAAAGTTGTTTGGGAAGAAGGCCCGACTGTATCGCACACGAGTGCCGGGTATAACGCGAAAGCTGCGGAGTTGTTTGCCGGAAAGCCCGCCTTTGCGATTCGCAAGGACGGGGATCCCGAGGCTGCAATCGCCAGTGGCGTGAAAAAGGTGGACGCGAAATATCAGTATCCGTTTATTTCGCACGCTCAAATGGAGCCGGGCAATTGCGCTGCGCGTTTTGTCGACGGCAAGCTTGAGGTTTGGGCGCCGAGCCAGACGCCGGGACGAGGACAGCAGATGGCTGCTACGGCGCTTGGGATCAAGCCGGCCGATGTGACGGTGCATCAATTGCGCACGGGTGGCGGGTTTGGGCGCCGGCTGGCGAATGATTATCTGGTCGAAGCAGCCTGGATCGCCAAGCAATTGCCTGGCGTGCCGGTGAAGCTATTGTGGACGCGCGAAGACGATATGCGGCATGACTTCTATCGTCCCGGTGGCTATCAGCATATGCGGGGCGCGGTGGATGCCAATGGCAAGATCACCGGCTGGCATGACCACTTTGTGAGCTTTGGCGAAGGCGAGAAGTTTGTCTCTTCATCGAATATCGGTACGGGTGATTTTCCGGCCAACTTCGTTGCGAACTTCGCCGTGGAAGCGACGCTGATTCCGACCAAGGTTCCTACGGGGCCGCTGCGTGCGCCGCGGAGCAATTCACTGGCGTGGGTAATCCATTCGTTCATCGATGAACTGGCTCATGCGGCCGGCAAGGACCCGGTGCAGTTCCGGCTGGATCTGCTGGGTGAACCGCGAATGGTGGGTAAAGGCATGGAATCCTACGATGCCGCCCGTATGCGAGCTTGCCTTGAGATGGTTGCCGACAAGAGCGGCTGGGGCAAGCGTAAACTGCCGAAGGGTACCGGGATGGGTGTAGGTTTTCACTACAGCCATAGCGGGTACGTGGCGCAGGTGGCGGAGGTCTCCGTTGACGCGCAGAAGCGTGTAAAGGTGAATAAGGTTTGGGCAGTGGCCGATGTCGGCAGCCAGATCATTCACCCGAGCAGCGCCAAGAACCAGGTGGAAGGCGCGATCATCGACGGCATGAGCGAAATGATGAATCAGGAGATCACCATCGATCGCGGACGGACCACGCAGACTAATTTCCATCAGCATCAGATGGTAAGAATGAAGCAGGCTCCGCCGGAGATTGAAGTGCACTTCATCAAGAGCAACAACTCGCCGACGGGGCTGGGTGAGCCACCGCTTCCGCCGCTGCTTCCCGCTGTGGCGAATGCAATCTTTGCTGCCAGTGGCGTTCGAGTGAGGACGCTGCCGATGGCGAAGGAAGGCTTTAAGTGGGCCTGAGGGCTTAGCTGATTGACTTGGGAAGGGCTCCGGTTGCGGGGCCCTTTTTTATTGGAGGTCGAAGGCGATGCGCGGGCCGTAGACGTCGCGTAGCTTGAGTTTGACGCCGCAACTTTTCAATTCGAATTCTTCGTCCAGCTCCTGGTAAATCGTCGATTTCCAAACTTCATCCGAAGTGGACCGTTCGTGTAGCTTTACACAATAGCGGTCCGAGAAAACAATCAGATACTCGCGGACAGACTTCAGCGCTGTGTACGCGTAGAACTTGTCAGATTCATCCTTCATTGAGGTGGTGGGAGAAAGAACTTCCACAACGACGGTTGGGTTTGTGAGACAGCCGATGCCGCGCCGCATCACGCGTTCAGGTTGGCCGCAAACCACACTTAGATCTGCGAAGTAGTATGCGTTCCTCGAAGGAACGAACAACGCCTGGTTCGGAGTTAACACAGCGCAGTTGCTGCCGCTAAGCCTTCCGAATAGTTCCCCGAAAAGTTGCGATTCGATATCGTTGTGCTCCGGCGATGCGCCAGACATGCCTTCTACAACGCCGTCCTGATACTCCAGCCGCTCGTCGGACTTCTCAAGCAGTTCGAAGTACTCGTCTTCGGTCATGCGCCGTTTGCCAGCCACCGGTACCATGTCTAATTATCACTCGCAACAGCAGCGCGGAGCTACTGGATCATGCGCTTGACTTTTTCCAGGGCCTGCTTGGCCATGGTGTAGTCGGGCTCGATGTCTACGGCCTGCTGGAAGCAATCCTGCGCGCGGCGGTATTGATCTTTCTGGACATAGGCGCGGCCCAGGTTGTACCAAGGGTAGTGATAGCTGTCGTAGCGGACGCTCTTGGTTGCTTTCTCGAGCCACGGGATCGCGTCGTCCACCTGACCTTTCTCGATCAGGTAGGCGCCAATGTCGTTGTAAGGGTTCCCGAAGCTTGGGTCGATTTCAATGGCATGCTTGCATTCGACGATGGCATCGTCGAGCCGGCCCTGAAATCGATAGGCCCAGCCGAGGAATGTATATGCTTCCGCGGTGGGGTGTAAATGTATCGATTTCTTATAGAGGTCCATCGCTACATCCAGTTCGCCCTGCATCTGCATTTGGTATGCATCCTCGAACAAACGGATCGCGAGTTCGACCCTCGGGTCGGTCATGAACCAATTACTATCTGAATCCCAACCGTAAGGCAATCCCTAAATCGGGTAACGGAGTAAATTAATTCTAAATATTAGTTCAGTAGAATGAAGGCACATGACCTCTAAAGTCCGAAAGGCAGTTTTTCCGGCCGCTGGCCTTGGCACGCGATTCCTGCCTGCCACCAAAGCCAGCCCGAAAGAGATGCTGCCCTTAGTGGATAAACCCATCATTCAGTACGGCGTTGAAGAAGCGCTTCACTCCGGCATCCAGAACATGATCATCGTGACGGGGCGTGGCAAATCTGCCATTGAAGATCACTTCGACGTCAGCTTCGAATTGGAGCATACCCTGGAATCCAAGGGGAAAAAGGAGATGTTGTCGGCTGTCCGTGCGATTTCGGACATGATCGATGTGTCTTACGTGCGACAGAAAGAGGCGCTGGGGCTGGGTCATGCGGTCTTGCGGGCGAAAGAATTGGTCGGCAATGAGCCCTTCGCGGTGGTGCTTGCCGATGACGTGATTGACAGCGAAGTCCCATGTCTCCGCCAGTTGATGGACGTCTATGAGTTCTATGGGGCCAGCGTTGTTGCGCTGATGGAGGTTCCCAAGGACCAGATTTCTAATTACGGCGTGGTTGACGCCGAGCCGGTTCCGCACAACGGCACTAAGGACCGGCTGTACCGGATTCGCAATCTGGTGGAGAAACCGAAGGCGGAGGATGCTCCTTCGAATCTGGCGATCATCGGCCGTTACATTCTTACGCCTGAGATTTTCACTTCGATCGAAGAGACGGGACCGGGGGCAATCGGCGAGATTCAGCTTACCGATGGGCTTCGCCACCTGCTTCGGTCGCGGCCCATTTATGGATTCCGGTTCGATGGACAACGCTACGATGCGGGCGACAAGCTGGGTTTCCTGAAAGCCACGGTCGAATTTGCATTGAAGCGCGAAGACCTGGGTGGGCCATTCCGGACTTATCTCAAGAGTCTTAGTCTTTGAGTTGCTTATGACGCCTTCGCAGTTGCTACCGCCCGTCAAACCAAGTGAAGCGGTTGCAATCGCGGACCTGGTGGTTCAACTTACGCAGGGGCGAGCCTGGAGCACCGAGTTGCGAGCTCGACTGCAATCGAGCCTGCCTACTTTGAAGCTTGAGAAACTGCGCGCATTGCCGCAGACCCTCGCCCCCGACCCTGCTCATTCATCGACTTTTTATGTGATTGTGCAGGTGGATGAGGCGCATTGGCTGCTGCACATCGCTCCTGCCTCGGCTGCGACGACTCCTCTGTTCCCTGCCCCGATTCTGCTGGCGCGGGTGCGCCCGTCGGGCGAGCGCGAAATCGTAGTGAACGCGATTCCGGTTGCGGGCAATTTACAAACGATCATCGAGGGATTGCATCCCGAGTTGATCGCGCGGCCGAGCAGCGTGCATCAACTTTGGAGCAAGGCCGCCGGCGATGGCAATCGTGAATTTCTGTCGCAGTTCCCCAAGCGGGCTGGGCTGTTGCCGGCTTTACGGTCCGCGTCGCCCGGTTGGGACTTTTATTTGGATGTGCTGCTGAGCACGTGGCGGGATGGATTTGTCGCAGTGCTCGAAAAGTTGACGGCTCCGCCCAGCGCGGAAGCCGCGGCGCCATTTTCGCGATTCAGTTTTTTGGTGGAAGACCCGGCCGACGCGCGCGGTATTGCGGATTTCGAACAGAGACTGAAATCAACCCTACATCGCGCTTTTGACTTTGAGATTGATCTTTCGTTGCACGCGGATCTTGACATCGAGGAGCTGCAATTACTGCTGGACAATTTGAAGCTGTTGCAATGTCATGTGCAAAGTGTGGAATTGAATCCGCAACTTCACGTTGGGGCCTTTGCAATGGCGCTACAGGCGCGGCAGATCGGCTTGACGTTGGTTGGTTCAGGGACGGCTGAGCTTACGCCCGGGCCGCGAATGCACTGGAAGCTCTGATCTTGACTTCAGCGCCATCGCAACTGATGTGCTTTTCACCCGTCAGGTAGTCAACGCCGAGCATGGCAAACCCGACACAACATCCTTCGGCTGGCGAATAGCTGGCGCCGAGCAGGACGCCTGCGCGAGTGCCTCCGCCGCAGAGTTCCTCTTCTTCAAGTGGCGGCTTTTGCGTTGCGATCGAGATGGAGGCGAGCCCCTTGTGGACAGCACCGCGGGCTCTGACGCGCTCCACGATTTCCTGGCCGAGATAGCAGCCTTTCGAGAAGTGAACGCCATGCATGAGGCGCGTCTCCTGGATCAGGTGTTTCTCGAGGATTTCCACGCCGAAGCGCGGCTTACCGTTTTCGCGGCGAACTACTTCCCAGGCGGCTTCATCGGCTTCGGGGATTGCGGTCAGTTTCTCGATCCAGGCGGCACGGGCATCGCGAGGCAGAATCAGGCGAACGCCGTCGCTGCCGGTCTCATTCAAGCGGGCGACGTAGCCGTCCTCGAAACTTGCGACGCCACTCTGTTGCTCAGGCGCCGGGATGCCAATGGACGCTGCCGCTGTCATCGCGGCGGGGCCTTCGATGCCGATCTCAAAGTGACTGGCTGCCAAATCCTCAAGCGTCACGTCGTCGGCAATGATGAACTTGTCGAGAAGCGCGTAGAGGGTCTCGTGGGCGGAGGCTTCTGTGTCGATCAGGAAATCCGCGCCGCACTTCATGATGGTGGCGTCGCTCTGGATTCGCCCTTGCGCATTGAGGAAGAACGCATAACAGCCCTGCCCGTCCTCGAGGGCGTTTATGTGGTTGGAGCTCATGGCGTGGAGGAGCCGGGCGTTGTCTTCGCCGTGGACCAGGATGCGTCCTCGTGCGCTTAGATCACGCCACGCGGCGTTCGTGCGAAGCGCTTGGTAACCCGTCATCTCAGACGCCCCGCAGCGAGCGCAAGTAAATGCCCGCAGCCACTACGGCTGCGGTTCCGATGAGGGCGGACAACTGCCAGCGTTTGCGTTTTTCGGGTGTAGCATCGGGCTTGGTCATCAAAAAAATCATTGCGAATACGTGCAGCGCCAGCAGGAACTTGATTCCGAACCACATGTGCCAGCCCTTTGGTACGTTGCTGATCAGGTTCATCATCTGGATCAGGCCGCTGGTTACCAAGATGGCAATTCCGCCAAAGACGGCGTTGCGAGCGAATGGCGAAACGGAAGGTTGACCCAGAAATGCTCCTCCGACGGCGCCGCCGACCAGAACAATTGCAGTGAAAAGATGCGCGAAGCGCAACAGCAGGTCAACAGAAGTTTCCATAATCATAGTGTATGATTCACTCCGTTCTCCCGGTTGGACTTTTGTTTCAGCAGAACTGCGCCATTGTTGCCGACGAGGACAGTCTGGAAGCATTTTTGATCGACCCAGGGGACGAGCCGGGGATCATTCTAAGCGAAATCGAGCGGCTTGGCGTTCAGGTGAAGGCGATTCTGGTCACGCATGCGCATCTCGATCATGTGAGTGCGCTGGCTGAAACAAAAGAGGCATTGAATGTTCCGGCTTATATGCACCCGGGCGAGCAGGGGCTCTACGATTCGATTGGCCAACAGGCGGCCATGTTCGGGTTGCCCGCGCCGAAGATGACGACGATCGATGAGCCGCTTGCCGAGGGAATGCAACTGCAATTGGGCAAGTACACTTTTCATGCGCTAGAGACACCGGGTCATTCGCCAGCGAGTGTTAGTTTTTACATTCCCGCGGCGAATCGCGTGATCGCGGGGGACACTTTGTTCCGGCGGTCAATAGGTCGAACGGATTTGCCGGGCGGGAACCTCGACAGACTGCTCAAAAGCATACGCACCAAGTTGCTCACATTGCCTCCGGGGACTGAAGTTTATCCAGGACACGGCGAAGAGACGACGATTGGCGAAGAGGCTCGCTACAACCCGTTTTTGCGCTAAGCCTCTGGTAAACTGAGAAATTCTTCATGCGCCTCATTGCTCTGTTGCTGATGGCGTGGGCCTGCATTGCGCAAAGCACACCTCCCGCAGCGAAAGAGCAGCCCCCCGCCGAACCTGTTACTCAAACTCGAACCTCGCTCAACTTGTTGGGCCAGACGGACGCTGCATCTGGCGAGTCGCGGCGCAATGAGAATATCCAATTCAACCTGATCGACAACAATGCGATGAAAGAGTTGAATACGCGTCTGGGCGTTACAGCGACCTTCATCTCAGTGTTTGAGCCCAACAGGAATTACTTCGGCACGGAGTACGGCACGCCTCCCACTACGCCTCATCCATTGATTGCGGCGCTCAAGTCCGCCTGGCACGGCAACGTGCAGTACACGCATCAGAACTCGATCCTCACGGCACGGAGTTTTTTTCAGGTTGGCGGCGTCAAGCCGGCGCGGGACAACGACTACGGATTCTCGGTGGGCGGCCCGATCGCCAAGCGCACCAGCCTTGTGGTGGAAGGCAGCCAGAAACGGTTGCGCGGGCAGGTGAATGGTAATGTTCTAGTGCCTCGGGCGAGCGAGCGTACACCGTTGGCCACCGACCCGGCGATTCGCGCTTATGTGCAGCGGATACTCGACCTCTACCCGGCAGAAACGCCGAACCGGCCAGACATCGATCCACGGATGCTGAATACGAATTCCCCGCAGACGATCAGCAACGATTCATTCAACACGCGGCTTGACCATCAGATTTCGACCAAAGACACATTGACGGCGCGCCATGCTTTTCTCACGCAAAAGGTAGTCGCTTTCCAGCTTGTCAAAGGGCAGAACCCGGACACTACCACCAAGAGCCACAATGCGAATCTCACCTGGAATCGGGCCTGGTCGCCTACAACGGTGACGTCGTTTTCAGCCGGGTTTGAGCGGGTGCATATCCTGATTGTTCCCGAGCGCAACAACCTGGGGCCGCAGATATTTACGTCGAGCGCGCTCACTTCGATCAACCCGCACAATGCGGTGCCGATTGATCGCGTGGAAAACAAGTTTCGCTATTCGGGGAATTGGCGTTCCACTCGCCGGAGGCATCAGTACACGGCAGGGTTTTCTCTGCTGCGTCGTCAGTTAAATGGTTATGAAGGCGACTCGCAACTGGGGGCCATACAGTTCTCGAACAATCGTGGCAACGACGCCATTACGAATCTGCTGCTGGGGATTCCGATCTTTTATTACGGCTCGGTGGCGATTACGCCGCTTCAGCGCGGCTTTCGAAATTGGGACAATTTTTTCTACGCGGGTGACTCGTGGCAGGTGAATCAGAAGCTGAATCTTTCGTACGGGTTCAACTACCGGCCTGTGTCGAGGCCCACTGAAGTTTATAAGCGCAACGACGTTGGCTACCGATCGGACAACAACAATTTTGGGCCGACAGCGGGGATTGCCTACCGGCCATCGAACAATGCCCGCTGGGGCGTGATGCGGCTTGCCTATGGGCTGCACTACGGAGAGATTTTCCCGGTGACTTTTCAATCCATTCGATTCAATGCGCCGAATAACATCAAACTGGTGATCCCGGATCCTGATTTGCTGAACCCCTTGAGCAAATTGCCTGCTGACCTGACGAAGGCCGGGCGAACCGTGCTGTATGCCTTTGCGCCGGACATCGTGAGCCCCTATTCGCATCAATACAATTTCAAGTGGGAGTTGCCGCTGACGAAGGCGCTGCGCCTTGAGGCCGGCTACATCGGGTCTCGCGCTTCGAAGCTACTGCAGCGGTGGTACCTCAATCGTGCGCGGCAGATCCCGGGGATCATTCCGTCCTCAGCAAACATCGATGACCGGAGGCCAATGGCGCAGTACGCCGACATTCGCTACACCACTTCTTCAAGCCGCGGCTACTACGATGCCTTCAAGACTGCGCTGACGATTCCGCGATGGAAGAGTCTTTCGTTTGAGACGGCCTACACGTTTTCGAAAGCGCTCGACCTTGGGTCGAGCTACACGAACACCGCATACGATATTGATGGCTTCAACAATCGCAGCCAGAGCGAGTTTGAAACGCACAAGGATTTGAAGGGACGGAGTGATTTCGATCAGCCCCATGCGTTGTTGATGCGCGGCAGCTACGGGATTCCGCTCCGCTACAAGAAATTGGGGCAATGGAGTTTGAACAGCGTGTTCCTGGCCAAGACGGGCACTCCATTTGGGATCAAGACGGGTTCGGATGCGCCGGGCTTCGGGAATGTCGATGGCATCTCTGGTGACCGGCCCAATCTGCTGGATCCGTCGGTGCTGGGCCGCACGGTAGGTCATCCGGATGAATCCAGATCGCTGCTGCCAAAATCTGCATTCGCGTTCATTCCTATCGGTCAGTTGAGCGGCAACCTGGGCCGCAATGTTTTTCGGCGCGGGCACATACGCAACCTGAATGCCAGCCTGGCGGCGGATTGGGCGCTGCCGCGCGATCTCAAGTTGAACTTCAGGGCTGAGTCGATCAACCTTTCGAACACGCCGCAGTTTTCTGAACCTGGCAACTCACTCACTGACCCGAACTTCGGAGTCATCATCAATACGCTGAACGACGGGCGGGCTTTTCGCTTTCAGTTGCGGCTTACTTTTTGAACTGCTTCTGCACGCTTGCATTTAATCGTAGTAGGCTCTACAAAGACACTATGAAGACCTTAATCTTTACACTTGCCGCACTTCCGCTGCTCGCACAGCAGCCTCCAGCACAGAAAACAGCGCCTGCGCCGATGAGCTTTTTCATCACCAGCGTGGGTACAGGCACGGGGGCGAACCTCGGCGGTCTGGCCGGGGCCGATGCACATTGTCAGAAGCTCGCCACCGCAGCGGGCTCAACGAATACAACCTGGCGCGCTTACCTGAGCACTTCTGCATCCGCTGGCAAACCGGCCGTCAATGCACGAGATCGCATCGGCGCCGGCCCATGGGCTAACGCCAAAGGTACAGTGGTTGCCCGCGATCAGGCACACCTGCACGGCGACACGATTGAGCTTGCTCTTTTGGGCAATCTGATCACCAAGAACAACGCCATCAATGAAAAGGGTGAGCCGGTCAATGGTGTGGGATCGCAGCCCAACATGCACGACATTCTGACTGGCACTCAGCCGGATGGCCGCGCCTACACGGATGCGGCGGATCATACCTGCAAGAACTGGACTTCGGCTGGTGAGGGAATCGCGCAGGTGGGTCATCATGACCGCAACGGTGGCGGTATCTCATGGAATTCCACGCATCCTTCGCGCGGCTGCAGCCAGGAGAATCTGGTCGGCACAGGTGGCGCGGGCCTGTTTTATTGCTTCGCCTCGGGCAAGTAGCTGGCCTTGAATTTGTCGAATGAGCTGAAGTGGCTGCGCTGGTCAGGTTACGCGGAAGGCATTTCGTTCCTGGTGTTGTTGTTGATTGCCATGCCGCTCAAGTACCTGGCCGGCCAGCCGCTGGCTGTTCGCATGGTTGGCTCCATTCACGGAGCGCTGTTCCTCGTATATGCCGTAATGGTCTTGCTTGCAGCCCGCAATCATAAGTGGCCACGCAAGCTGGTGGGGCTTGGGTTGCTCGCCGCGTTCCTGCCACTGGGGCCATTCTGGTTCGACCGGCGAATTAGCCGTCTATAGCCTTCAAACCCAATAGCGCGCATAGGGCGGCGCACCGGGTTGGCTGGCGGCCACTCTATCCGCCTCCAGGTGGTCCGCGGTGTCTGGCCCGTCCGGATAGCGGTAGCGCGCGACAAAGTCCTCTTCCATCTCAAGGCCCCAACCGGGTGCGTCCGGCAACTGGTAGCGACCATTCTTGACGACCAGCGGATTCTTGAACACGCCAGCCTGCAGGAACTCCAGGTATTCCAGCCAACGGCCTGAGCTGCCAAACCAGGCTTGATCGAAGATCGACATCGCGCCGACGAGTTGACCGAGGCCGATTCCACCACTGTGCGGGCACACTGGCACATTGAACTTCGCAGCCATCGCGACGATGGCGAACAGTTCGTTCACTCCGCCTACGCGCGCGCCGTCTATCTGGCAATGCGTCAAACCCCCGCCTGCCAGTAGTTGTTTGAAGGTCACGGCGTCGGGCGCCTGCTCACCACCGGCAACCCCAATCCCCACATCGGCCAGCGCATTGCGTAGGGCTGCATACCCGAGGACGTCGTTGTAGGCGATGGCTTCTTCGATGAACAGCAGCTTGTATTCAGCCAGCTCCCTCATATAGCTGGCCGCATTGCGCCAGTCGCCGAGGTTCTGATTCGCATCGGTCAACAGGAGCGCATCGGGGCCGGTCGATTCGCGGATCGCATTCAGCATGCGGCGGTCCTCGTCCAGGGCGCGGGCGCGATCGTACTGTTGACCGCGGCCCACTTTGGCCTTGAAGGCTCGGGTGCCTTGAGCGTACAAGCCGGTGCACAGTTGGCGCACTTCATTGAGAGGCCGGCCAGACCAGCCCGCGGTGCTGTACACGCGAACGCCGTCGCGTTCCAGTCGGGTCAGATTCTCAGCCTTGTCGTCGAGGCGCGAGCGCAGCATCTCGAGCAACTCGTCCTCAGTCAGCACATCGCGCAGGTGGTGAAAGTCGATTGACTGGACAATTTTCTCCGGAGGGAGGCTGGTGAGCAAACGCCACATCGGCAGGCCAACGCTCTTGGCCCAAAGATCCCACAGCGCGTTGACGACGCCGCCGACGGCCATCCTGTAGACACCTAGAGCGAGCCAGCGCAACTGGTGATGCTCGGCCAGAGCCTGCGCAAAGAGTCCGGGCTCGGCGATGAATTCAGCGAGGTCACGCCCGACTACGAAGCGGCGCAGTGCTTCTACTGCTGCAGCCTGGACTTGGGTGCCGTCGCCGATTGTGAAGATCAGCGAACGCCCTTCAAGTCCCGTGTCGGTGCGGATTACCGGAATCGCGCAGGAATAGTTGGGCGCCAGGTGTCGCGGATCAGATCCGGCCATGCCCAGTTTCACGGTGGGGTAGCGGAGGTCAATCACATCGAGAGAGACGATTTTGTGAGCAGTCATGAATAGAAGACTCCATGATACCGAATTGGACTATGGTCAACTACCATGGTACAAGTTAAGAGTGAAGGAACTTGCCGTCTCCAAATTCAAATCCACCTGCCTGGCAGTCGTAGCAGAGGTGCAACGGAGCGGTAAGCCTGTGCTCCTCACGCGGTTTGGAAAGCCTATCGCCGAACTGACACCGGTCAAGTCAAAGAAACCTGATGCCTGGCTCGGCTGCATGAGAGACGAGATGGAGATAGTCGGGGATATTGTTGGCCCAATTGGCGCATTTGAATACTTGGACTCGCGCAAGAGCCGGATCAAATGAAGTATCTGCTGGATACTCACACCTGGATATGGTCCTTGAACCGGCCTGAAAAACTCGGACGACGAGCGCGCCGAATCTTCTCATCCCCGTCGAGTCAAATCCACTTGTCCCCGGTATCGGTCTGGGAAGCCTCTCATCTACATCGTCGGAATCGGTTGCCAACGAGGCTTGAGTTTGGCGATTGGCTAAAGCGGTCTCTCAGCAGCGCCCCGCTGATCGAGGCTGCTATCAGTCTTGAGATTGCGCTTCAGGCAGCCCAAATCCAACTGCCACAACCGGATTTTGGAGACAGCTTCCTTGCGGCCACTGCTCAGGTAATGGACTTGACTCTAGTCACCGCAGACGAACAGTTGCTTGCGTGCAATTGGCTGAAAACATTGCCAGCAGATTGAGCTCTAATGCACCGCGGCGACGACCATTTCTAGCGTCTTGCCTGTGGCGTCACCGACATCGGATGGCTTCCAGCCATCCCTTGAGCCGTCGTACTTGTACTTGACCGGCAGGCGAGTCAATGCGGGATCATACTGATTCTCCGTGCCGCCCATCTTGTAGATGACCATATCGAGCGATGGCACAACATAGATCGCGTAGCCACCGGCGCCACCCTTCCAGTAAGCATCCTTCGGCGCTCCCGCCAGATGCCCGTCATCATTGACGTTGAAGTTGAATGAGTGTGTGAAATGCGGGTTGTACTTGACGCTACGCCCGCACATCTTGACGAAATCCGCCGGCAGGATTCGTTGCTTGCCCCAGCGGCCTTCCTTCAGCATCAAAAAGGCGAAGCGCAAGACATCCGTCGACCTTACCGCAATGCTGCCGCCTCCCGGCGTGTGCAGCATCCGGCCTTCGGCATCGATGCCGCCTTTCAGCTTGGACCGGTACATTGCATAGCCCCAGGCGCCAAAACCCAGCGGACCCGTCAGTCGCTTCCGCATGTAGTCTTCCATCTCCATCCCCATCACGCGGCGGACCATGATGGCCGAAATGTGGCTTGAAGCGGTCGAGTAGGAATAGCAATCCCCAGGCGCGCACCAGAGCGTCTGTTTCAGGGCAAAGTCGTCGGTGGTCGACCAGGGGCCGTTGTCAATGGTCGGCTCCTTCCACTCTAATTTCTCGCCCTTGACGTAAACCGGATTCGTCCCGCGAATGCCCGCCGACATCGACAACACCTGGCCGAGGCTGATCTCGGCCTTGCGGGGGTCGTCGAGTGGAAAGACCGATTCGGGAAGGAATTTTGGCACATAAACCTTCTCGTCCAGACCTTGCGGAAACAGCTCCGGCTTGTCCTGCATCATCATGCCCACGGCGACGCTGGTGAATGCCTTGCCGCAGGACGCAAGTTCGGGCAATGCCTCGCGGTGTCCTCGGCCGAAATACTTTTCGTAAACCAGATAGCCATGACGAACTACCAGCAACCCGCCATGCTGGCTCGTCCGGGATGCGTATTCAAACGCCTCATCCAGCTTGGCGACATCGATCCCTGCGGTGGACTTGATCCTGGCCGCACTCTTCAGCGTTCGCCAGCCTCCCTGGGTATCCGGCTTGGGGTTGTAGTCTTCGCCCAGACAGACGAGGGCGCTCAACAGCGTGAGCAAACAGTAGCGCATCATAACGTCAGCATAATGCACTTGCCTTTCTCTGCCAATTGCGATGAACTCATTACTCAAGTCATGCGCATTCTACTGTTGATCCTCATTTCCCTGCCTGTGCTCGCGCAGCAGGTCCCCTTGCAACCGCTCGCACAGCAGGTACGCCGCCTTGAAGACGCACTCGCTTTCATCGGTCAACCGCTGTCCCCTGAAACACGCCGGTCGATCGATGCGGCCATTGCCACGGCGGATGACGCCAAGGGCGTACAGCTCCTGCAAGCGGCGCTTGACCCTCTGGTGCTCGCCACGGTCGAGATCAATGCGGAGTCTCGCGTCAAAGTCGCCAGGGGCGACGCCGCAGCCACGCTTGCCGAAGGAGGCACACGAGCTTTTCTGGTGAAAGTGATCAACCTCGCGCATGTCACTTCGCCCATGCGCGTAACGAGCGCAAATGCGTCGCCAATCGTCGAGAGCTACCGGACTCGGCCGAGCGCTACACCGATTACGGCGGCTGATTTACGCGACCGATGGACGCAGGTCAACTTCTTCCGCAAGCCGCCGCTGCAAGAACGGCTTTCCGGCCTTGAAGTGGAATACCTGATCCTGGAAGTCTTCAGCCGCGACACCGGCTCGCGGGCCG
>Ga0163144_10004312_pt1 | contig 32092 bp, 21 predicted proteins | sample OliLak19BULKMAT1_FD_123175 | JGI IMG/M metagenome (GOLD analysis project Ga0163144, IMG submission 123175) | Freshwater microbial mat bacterial communities from Lake Vanda, McMurdo Dry Valleys, Antarctica - Oligotrophic Lake LV.19.BULKMAT1 | ecosystem: Environmental > Aquatic > Freshwater >... | reverse complement strand
ATATACCGATGCTGTAAATACTGAAAAACCAAATGCTACAGGAACAATCGGAAAAATTTCGGGCTATGTGGTAATGGACGCATCTTTTACTTACGTATTTGCAGGGAAATACAATGTAAAAGCTGGTGTCAACAATTTGGCCGATGAAATGTACGCCACACGCAGGGCAGGCGGATATCCAGGGCCAGGCCTGTTGCCTGCAAATGGAAGAACGATGTTCGTCAGCATCGGGGCAAAGTTTTGATCAAACATAACCTGACACAGCAATGTTATTGCCATATCTATTTAATAAATGTTTAATTAAATTTTCTTAATGGCATCTTTCAATTCGTTTGATATAGAATCTTGGGAACGTTTTTACCGCGCCAACTTTGTCAACTGCCTCACGGGTTTTAAATCTGTAAACCTTATTGGCACTGTAAACGAACGGGGGCAACCCAACCTTGGTATTTTCAGTAGCATTGTCCACATAGGCTCCAACCCGCCTTTGGTCGGATATATCAACAGGCCCGTAAGTGCTGCACCACATACAATGGCCAATATTCAGGCCACGAAGGTGTACACCATCAACCACATAGATCCGTCTTTTGTAAAGCAGGCACACCAGACAAGCGCAAGATATGAAGCTGGCATTAGTGAGTTTGCCGAAGTGGGATTAACTGCTGAGTTTCAAGAAAATATGCCAGCTCCGTTTGTAAAGGAGAGCCATATTAAATATGCACTATCGCTACAGCAGATTATTCCTATTGAATTAAACGACACCTTTCTGGTGATTGGCAAAGTTATTTCTATACACCTCGACAGCGAAATAGTTTCTGCAGATGGCTTTTTGAACCTCGAGAAAGCAGCCACCATCTGCAGCAACGGCTTAGATGGTTATTACACTACCGAGTTGCTAAATCGATTTTCGTATGCAAAGCCCGGTATCGAACCTGAAAAAATCAATTGATATGGAGTCAAAAATATTTTTGTCGGCCCGCTGGGAGTATCTAGCTATGTTCAATTATGAAGTAGATGCAGCCATACTAAAACCACATTTACCGCCCTACACCGAAATAGATCTCTATAATGGCAAAGCGATCGTAAGCGTGGTTGGCTTTCTATTTAACAACACCAAAGTGCTGGGGGTAAAATGGCCTGGATTTGTAAATTTTGAAGAAGTAAACCTGCGGTATTATATCAAACATTTTGATGGCAATACGTGGAAAAGAGGTGTTGGCTTTATTTCAGAAATAGTGCCCCAGTTTTTAGTGGCTGCCATGGCCAATCTTTGCTACAATGAGCATTACAGCACCGCAAAAATGCAACATAGCATAAAGCAGCAAAATGAACAACTGGAGGTGGAATACTCATGGAAAACTAATGGCCAAAAATGGAATTCGATGTGGCTCAAAGCTGGCATTGCATTGCAGGATATAGAACCGGGTTCTGAAGAAGAATTTATTTATGAACATTACTTTGGGTACAATAAATTAAACAGTGACACTGCTATTGAGTACTCTTTGCAACATCCACGGTGGCAGGTGTATGCCGTCAAAGAACATAAATTGAGCTGCGATGTGGGAAAAATTTACGGTGCGGCCTTTGTTCCTTTTATTGAAAACGCAAATCCAATATCAGTATTTCTTGCACAAGGCTCAGAGGTGAATGTGAAAATGCCAAAAAAAATAAAGCAGGCCACTAAATAGGGTCACATTATTTTTACTTGGCAGTATTTTGCTACTACACTTTAAATAAATTTGTTTCGACAAAAATATCTGTTTGGATAAATATAGTCTGTTTCAAATGCAAATGTTAATATGCATACAACAACCGTAGGCGCAACGTATTTCTCCAACAACTTATCCAAATCAATCGTATGGATTTTAAGTATTTAATTAAAAATGTGACAATCGTAAATGAAGGACAAAGTGTAGTTGCTGACATTCTTTTTTACAACCACCTAATTCAGAAAATTGGCAGCATAGAATCGGAATCTGATTTTCAAGTGATCGATGGCACGGGCAAATATTTATTGCCTGGAATAATAGATGGGCAAGTGCATTTTCGCGACCCAGGCCTAACGCACAAAGGGGACCTTCGTTCCGAAACTAAAGCAGCGATAGCAGGTGGTGTTACTTCATTTATAGATATGCCTAACACAAGCCCCAACGTGTTGACGGTTGAAATTCTTGCCGACAAATACGAACTGGCATCAAAAAAATCATTGGCCAATTATTCTTTCTTTTTAGGCGTAAATGGCGACAATATTGATGAAATTATTGCAACAGATACCTCAAATATTATGGGTGTGTCTGACGATGGCTTATATTTTACCAAAAAAGGTAATTTGCTTGCAGACAACCCCGCAACAATGGAAAAACTGTTGGCTAACTGCAAATCTATTGTTGCCATTCATGCTGAAAAGGAACAAATAGTAGAAGAGAATGAAAATATTTACAGAGAGAAATACGGAGAAAATGTGCCCATTGCGTGTCATCCTTTAATTCGGAGCGAAAAGGCGTGTTATGAAGCCACCAAACAAGCCATTGATTTGGCCAACAAACACAAGGCAAGATTGCACATTTTACACCTCACCACAGAGGTGGAAACGCATTTATTCCGAAACGATATTCCGCTAAAAGAGAAAAATATAACTACAGAAGTGTCAGTTCATCACCTTTGGTTTTCTGATCAAGACTATTCTCGTTTGGGTAATCTGATAAAATGGAACCCTGCCATAAAAACCGAAAAAGATAAAAAAGGACTTTTAAAAGCATTGTTGGACGACAGAATTGATATCGTAACCACCGACCACGCTCCGCATACTTTGCAAGAGAAGCAGAAGCCGTATTTCCAATCTATGTCGGGTGCGCCTATGGTGCAGCATTCGCTAAATTGTATGCTGGAGTTTTACAAACAAGGGCTCATTTCTTTAGAGAAAATTGTAGAGAAAATGTGCCACAATCCAGCCACACTGTATAGGATAGATAAAAGAGGATTTATAAAAGTAGGCCATTATGCAGACTTAACTTTGGTGGACTTAGACGCATCGTGGACGGTAGCGAAAGACAATATTTTGTATAAATGTGGCTGGTCGCCATTGGAAGGAACAGATTTTCAAACCAAGGTGTTGCAAACATTTATAAACGGAAATCTGATATTTGACAACGGTACGTTTAATGAAGAGGAGCGAGGAATGGCTTTAACTATCCAAGCGCAATAGAAATTTTCGCAGTCCAATGTTCAAAGGCAGGAGATTAATTATAGCAACCAAACACGAAAAGGAAAAAGTGATAGCCCCGCTTTTAGAAAAGGCATTGGGTGTATCGTGCTTTGTAGTTGCAAACCTTGATACAGATGTTTTAGGCACATTCACAGGCGAAATACAACGAGAACTCGATCCTGTTGCAACAGCCAGACAGAAATGCTTGATGGCAATGGAAGTCTCAAATTGCGATTTGGGAGTAGCAAGTGAAGGCTGTTTCGGGCCTCACCCATCTCTGTTTTTCGTAAAAGCTGACGATGAATTTCTGCTTTTTATTGACAAAAAAAATAACTTAGAAATTGTTGCTAGAGAATTAAGCGTTGTCACAAACTTCAACGGCAAAGAGATTGAAACTGAAATAGATCTATTGGAATTTGCAGAGTTAGTGAAATTTCCATCTCATGGTCTTATCCTTCGCACATCTAAAGAGGAGCACAATCATATTGTGAAAGGCATTAGAGATGCAAACGTGTTGAAGGAAGCTTTCAAAAAGCTCTTTGGCGAGTTTCACTATGTATATGCAGAAACCGATATGCGGGCTATGCACAACCCCACTCGCATGAAGGTCATTGAAGCTGCTACGCGAAAATTAATAGATAAAATAAGCGCAACATGTTTGGAATGTGGCATGCCAGGGTTCGGAATTACAGATGCAAGGGAAGGCCTTGAATGTAGCTTGTGCGGTTCTGAGACCAATTCAATCCTAAGCTATATATATGTATGCCAACATTGTGGATACACAAAAGAGGAAATGTTCCCACATAATAAAACAACCGAAGACCCCACGCATTGCAACTATTGCAACCCTTGAGAGTAGCCCATAATAGAATTTTTGGCCTAAATAGATAAAAAAGGAAACCAACCCGTTTGTGGGGTGTTTGTTATTTGCTTCATCGGGCATTGTAACTGCAAATTTTACTTCTGCCTGCGCCTGCCTGCTGCTATTTATTTCTTGTCACATGTTAAATACATCTGTTTTATATTTGCTATTTGATCTCAACAACTATTAACAAACAACACTATGCCTATTTTAGGTGATTTGCTACGAAAAGGTGTGGAAATTGGCAAGCGATATGGTTTGAAAAGCAAGGGGCCATACGAGCTGCAAAAAAAAGAACTCAAAAAATTGCTAAAAATAGCCAAGGATACCGAATTTGGCGAGAAATACAATTTCAACTTCATAGTTGAATCCTACAGACTCAGGCAAAATCCAAAGTATTATTATCAGGTTTTCTCTGAAAACATTCCCATTTACAACTACGACAAGATATACAACGAATGGTGGCACAAAACCCTGTTGGGTGAAGAAAATGTGTGTTGGCCTGGAAAAGTAAAATATTTTGCGCTGAGTTCGGGCACTTCTGGGTCGGCTAGCAAGCATATTCCCATCACAAAAGAGTTAATGAAGGCCAACAAAAAGGCCGGCATAAGGCAAATGCTGACTTTGAGAAATTTTAATGTCGATTACAAAGATATTTTAACCCGAGGTGTATTGATGCTGGGTGGAAGCACCGATCTTTTTAAGCAGAAAGACTATTATGAAGGCGATCTGAGCGGAATAATGGCTAGCAAACTGCCCTTTTGGTTTTCTTCACTATACAAACCTGGAAAAAAAATAGCTTCAATACGAGACTGGAATAAAAAACTGAGCCAAATTACTTTGCGTGCTGAAAATTGGAATATGGGTTACGTGGCAGGGGTTCCCGCTTGGATGACAATTCTTTTCGAACGCATAATCAAGCACCACAAAGTAAAAAATATTCACGAAGTGTGGCCTCACTTGGCGGTGTATGCCCATGGTGGGGTAGCTTTTGAGCCTTATAGAGCCAATTTTGAGAAATTGCTGGGCAAGCCTTTGATTTACATCGAGACATATCTAGCCTCCGAAGGGTTCATAGCGTTGCAATTGCACCCCGATAAGCACATGAAGTTGTTGCTCGACAATGGCATATTTTTCGAATTTGTGCCATTTGATGAGCATAATTTTGACGATGAAGGTGAAATCAAACCCAATGCAAAAACTTTATTGATCGATGAAGTGGACGAAGGCAAAGATTATGCTTTGCTGATTTCAACCGTGGCAGGCACTTGGCGATATATGATTGGCGACACCATCAAATTTGTAAATAAGGCTGAAGCAGAAATCAGTATCTCTGGCCGAACTAAGCACTACATAAGCATGTGTGGCGAGCACTTGTCGGTCGACAATATGAACAAAGCCATTGAAAAAACAGCTATAGATCTAAATATCAGGGTGTTGGAATACGCGGTGGCTGGCATTCCAAGTGGAAAATTATTTGCCCACAAGTGGTATGTGGCTTGCGATGAGCCGGTAGATACGCAGGCATTTAAAATCAAAATAGATTTTTATTTGGGCGAATTGAATGATGATTACAAAATAGAACGGCAGGAAGCCATCAAAGATATATATATCAATGTGTTGCCAACTTCAGTATTTTATGGTTGGCTCAAGACGCAAGGTAAAGAAGGCGGTCAAAACAAATTTCCTAGAGTTTTAAAGAAAGCCAAACTTGAAGAATGGGAAACTTATTTGAAAGCGCACAATTTTGCGACCAACCCAGAATCGGCAATCGAAGTAGCATAGCATGGTATACATCATTTTGAAAGGCATAGGGTTGGGCTTGGTTATAGCTACATTGGTGGGCCCAGTGTTTTTTGCCTTACTGCAAGCAAGCATAAAACATGGGGTGCGACAGGCACTTTTTATGGCGCTTGGCATTGGCCTTAGTGATGCCACCTATATTTTCCTTACTTATTTTGGGCTAGCTCAGTTTTCCGAAAACCCGTTATTTATCAAGTGGATGGGCTTGGGAGGGGGCTCAATATTAATCATGGTAGGGTTATATGCACTTCTTAAAAAGGCACATCGCACAGAGGTGGCTGCGGAAGAACTGACTAAAAAAGACAGGCTGAAAATTTTTATCAAAGGCTTTGTATTGAATTTTATCAACCCTGCTGTGTTGATATTTTGGGTGGGTGCAGTGGGTGTTGTTTCGTTAGAATACGATTATGTCAACTCTAAAGTGGGTTTGTTTTTTCTGTGCACGCTGCTCACCGTTTTTGGCACCGATGTTACCAAAATATACATCGCCAAGCTTTTGAGCACAATTATTAACGACAATGTGCTAAACTGGCTCAATAGAATTGTGGGTTTTGCCATGGTTATTTATGGTGTAATGCTGTTTGTAGAGCGGTTTTAAGTTTTTTTTATCAAAGTTCTTAAACGCCCCAATGACACCACTTAATTGATCGGTGAACTCATATTGCTGCTGATCAAAAATTATAATTGTTGCCCCAATGTCGCTTGGTTAAGCCATTTTATTAACCTCAACCTGTGCTTATCTCTAGCAGAAAGGGGCGATGAAAGAGTAACTACACGGCATGGTTTGTTGAACCGAAATAGTTTCGCAACACTAAAAAAAGAATTAATTATATCAAAAGAAGACTACATAATCAAAATCTTGCTAACTGGTAGGCAATCGCCAATATCGTTATGGAGACATTAAAAAGTAATGTCGTCAATATCGTGCAACGCAATAATTCTTAAATTGCAAACAATTTAGCGCACATTCACCTGAACCGTTTTATAACCATGCCAAATAAATTCAAATTACTACTAATATGTTTTTTTGCAGCGGGGTCTCTAAAGGCTCAGAATTTACTGCCAGAGAAATGGAAATTCAAAACTAGTGACGATACCAGCTTTGCAAATCCAGAGACTATCGATTCGACTTGGCAATTGCTAAACACTGGAGCTACTTGGGAAAGCCAAGGAATCAAAGATTACGATGGTTTTGCATGGTACAGAGCCAGTGTGTTCATTCCAGAAAAACTAAAAGCAGATGCCCTGAAATATGGCGGTTTGATTTTAAATCTTGGCAAGGTTGACGATGTAGATTACTCCTATTGGAATGGCAAGTTGATAGGCAAAACTGGCGAATTTCCACCTAAATACGAAAGCAAATATGATATAGATCGGGTTTACAGCATTCCAATGGGCCTTATTGGTTGGAATCAATTCAACACAATTGCCGTGCGCGTGTACGATCACAGCGGGAGCGGAGGAATAAATGGAAGCCCAGCGGAACTAAAACTTAAGGATGTGGCCGATTATTTTTTGATCGAACCAAAATTTGCAAATCCCGACCACATTATGGTAGGGAAAGACACTACTCGGTTGCGTATTTCGGTAAAAAACTTTTTGTCCGAACAACTTGAAGGGAAATTGAGCATTGAAATTGCCTCAGATTTTGGCGATAAATTAGCCATTGAAACCAAAGAAATAGTCTTAAACCCGCAAGCATCAACCATTGCAGGTTTTTTTATCAAAGATATGAAGCCGGGATTTTACAATTGCACGCTGCTGCTGCAGAGCAACCTGGGCAGCAAAGTACAAAAATTTTCATTCGGCTTTAATCCTGAAAAAATAGTGTCGCCTACAGATCGAAATGCCGATTTTGAGGTGTATTGGGATGATGCTAAAAAAGAACTCGCCACCGTAGCTCCCAATTATAAGCTTACATTGGTAGACAGCCTCAGCAAAGGCAAACGAAATATTTATGTGGTGGAAATGCAATCTATTGGCAATGTAAAAGTTAAAGCTTGGTACGCTGTGCCCAAAAAAGCGGGGAAATACCCCGCTATTTTGCATCTGCAAGGCTATTCTGGCTTTATGAATTTGGGAAGTATGTACAGTGGCGATGACATTATCGCAATGGGATTGAACGTTCGCGGGCACGGATTTAGCCAAGTCGACTTTAATCCAGGATTTCCTGGCTACTTGCTTTCAGGCATTGAAGACAAAGAAAAATATGTGTATCGAGGAGCCTACATGGATACCCGCAGGGCGGTGGAGTTTTTATTTTCGCGCCCCGAGATAGATACTACCAAAGTGGCGGTAGAGGGTGGAAGCCAAGGCGGGGCTTTAAGCATAGCCACCGCTGCTTTGAACAACAGTAGAATTAGCCTATGCCTGCCGCATGTGCCGTTTTTATCCGATTTTCGCGATTATTTCAAAACAGCAAATTGGCCAAACAATGAATTTACGGCATTTGAGGCTACCACTCTTCTAGGGTCTACTTGGGATAATATTTTCAACACCTTAAGCTATATCGACATTAAAAATCTAGCTGAATGGATCAAATGCCCAACATTTATGGCCGTAGGATTGATTGATGATGTGTGCCCTCCTCACATCAATTTTGCAGCTTACAACCATATAGGTGCCGCAAAAGAATACAAAGTTTATCCCCTCAGCGGCCATGGACTGCCAACAGCATACCATATTTTGAAATATAAATGGCTAAAAAAGCAATGGGGAATGAATGCCTCCGAAGCTAGTACAGAAGGCAGTCAAAAATCTAAGCAGGTACTCACGAAAAGCAAGAAAAAGTAAACATGTCGTAACAACAAATGCATCGAGACTGTATGCCAAACACGGCACGTTATTGAAACCTCATTATGGTTTACAACCAACTAATGAGCGTTTTTTTGAGCCGAAAGTCTCAGGAGTTTTTTTTAGATCGTTTAAAGAATGGCGAACGAAATACCGTTGGGTACTAGCAATGGGGTAAGCTTTTTGACCAATAGTATAAAAGGTGCACTTTCGCTAGCTCGTGGTCAATAAATAAGTAGCTTGTGCTTGGCTTAAATTCTTAATCCAGTACAAAGAGTTTGGAAGTAGCGATACCAGAACCATCGGATTTGGAGGTGAGCACCACATACACGCCTGGTTCTATTTTCTTGCCATTGTAATCTTTGCCGTTCCATTGTGCGGTGCCTCCATTGGCTGTGGCCTCGTAGAGAAGCCTTCCGCTAATGTCTGTTATTTTCACTACGGCATCAGTAGCTAGGCCGGAGAAACCTATGGTTCCTGCATAATTTGTCTTTACAGGGTTAGGGAATATCAACACCGAAGGGCTATTGTCTTCCCCCGTAGTGGCCGCCTCGCGGTACGAAACTATGCCTTTGTCGGAGCCAATAAATACTTCGCCCGATTGTTGCTCAATGGCCACAGAGGTGATTAAATCAGAAAGCAAAGGGCTATTGGCGGTATTAAAATAATGAATTACGCTGTTGGCTTCGGCATTGAATAAATAAAGGCCATTGTTGGTTCCTATCCATTTTCTGTTGCCACCATCTATGGCTATGCAGGTGGCCGCTTGGTCAAATAGCAATGGCCTATTTTCATATATAGGCGTGGTAGCATCTAAGCGGCTAAAGTTTACTATGCTTGCGGGGCTATAAACAACACTCACGCCATTGTTTGTACCTATCCAAATGTCTCCATTTCTGTCTTTTGCCAGGCTGCGTACACTGTTGTCGCCTAGGTTTCCAACTCCAGGCCCTTTGGCAAGTGTAATATAAGTAGGCACACTGCCATTCAGTTTCGAGTCGTTGAATACAAATAGTCCACCGCTTCTATTTCCCCTCACCCACACATTGCCAGCGTCATCGGCCAATACCTGCACAGGGTACTGGCCAGCTGGGCTCGCAGTAAGAAATTTGTATGCAATGCAATTGCCGTCTTTAAATAAATGAACACTTGGTGCATCTAAGGCTGCCGCAACATTTACAAACCACAGCTTGTCGTTATTGATATCATAGTAAGTATCGGTAACGCGAGAGCCGAATAAGCCTATCACAGGGCAAGTGCTTGAATTTTGGTCGTAATTTTTAAAGTTGTCCCCATCTTTTTCTACCAAGCCATTCCACGCAGAGGCAAAGTACAATTTGCCATTTCTATCATTGAGCGCCACTGAAACCAAATCTTGAAACCCCTTTTCAGCTGCCTGTTTATTTGCATACCATTCTCCCTGATAAAAATAAGAATAGTTAGCACTTTTGAATAATGGCGTAGTTACTCCATCGTAAGCTCCCGATAGGTGAAAAACATAATCCCTAATTGCTTTTAGGTTAAAGATCTGGTTGTTAAGTGGCCCGTTGGGAATGTATTTGCTTATTTCTTTGGTGGAAGTATTGTATTTTACTAAACCCTCATTGCCGTCTGCCAACCAGAGAATGGAATTATCTGCTTGGTCAAGGGTTATCTCATTTACTTGATTTACAGTTGGTACATTTTCAGCGGTGGTGTCGGAGTTTAAAATAGAACCCAATTTTTTATCTGAAAAAAGGAAGAGTTTAGTGCCAAAAGCCGATAGGTCACTTACATTTCCTTTAGTCCGGTACTGCAATTGCCAGGTTGCGTTTTTACGATATATTCCCTTGCCGTCCAGAGCCGCACAAAGCTGATCGCCTGCCAAACCAAAATGCAAAACTGCGATATTGCCCGAACTAGCATCTATTTTTGTTTTCCTCCAATTACTAAAATCCATGAGGTTTCGACTATCGAACTTGGAAGAGAATAAGCCTTTAGACGTACCCACAAATACACTGTCGCCTATGGCCACTATATCATTGGCCACAATTGCCGACCCACCTTCCCCAATATTGAGCCAACTTTCTTGAATTTCAAGTTTAGGAATATTTAACAAAACCACCCCGAAATCGCACGCGATTAGTGCTATATTTTTATACCCTGAAATGGCATTGATATTTTTCGATCCGGTAATGTTATTCGCATTGAGTATATAAGGAATATTATAAATGGTATTGTTTCTGACCACATCTATATTGCCTGATTTATAGCCGATTATCAAGGCTTTAGTAGGTTGGTGGTAATACAATACGTTTACTTCCAAGTCGTTTAGCCCGTCTAGCTTTTGCAATTTATTTACCGAATTCTCCTCTTTATCGAAGTAAAAAAGGCCGCCTTCAGTGCCGCAATAAACCTTGCTTCCTGCTTGGGCTACTGTGGTGGCATTGTTGTATGAAGTGTGATACCGCCAAGTTCCGATCGGAATATTCCCCGATTGGGCATATATTTTGTTGGAAGAAAAGACCATCAAAATGACCAAAGTAATGAAACTTAAGTTTGAAGTATTTGCCAAATTTAAGCCTGTTTCTTTCCTTTTACAATTGCTCAAGCTAGCCTTTTCATTATATTTAGTCATAAAAAAATTTGCGACTTCGGGGCTCATAACTTTCTTTCTCACCTAATAATATCTCTTCTTTTGAAACTGATTTTCTAAATGAATACGAAGCAATCTCACCAGATTTCGAGCAGATTGCATGCAATTTGGTTACAAATTCTGCCACAGCTAGCAGGTGGGGCATAGGCCCGAAAGGCTTGCCGGTATAGTCCATATCCAAGCCTACCACGATCACCCTTTTTCCGTTGTTGGCCAAGTAATTGCAGATTTCAACGATTTCTTGGTCGAAAAATTGTGCCTCGTCTATGCCAATTACATCTGCATCTTGGGCTAAAAGCAAGATTTGGCGAGCCGTAGCTACTGGGGTGGCTTCTAAAAATTGGGCATTGTGCGATACCACATTTTCAGGATGGTAGCGTGTTTCAAACTTGGGCTTGAAAATCTTCACTGCTTGGCTGGCGAGCTTTGCCCTATTTATCCTGCGAATAAGCTCTTCGGTTTTGCCTGAAAACATGCAGCCGCATATTACTTCTATCCATCCGCTTTCACTAAGCCCTAAGGCAGGTTCGGTAAGCATTGTATTGGGGTTAAAAACCGAAAAAGGCCGAATGAAGCACCCGACCTTTTCGATAATATGAAGTGATTGAATACTACAAACTCAGCTCTGAGGTAAAATACCATTTGCCATCAATTTGAATGGCAACATACACCACATCTCGCTCTATCCCTTCTTGAATAATGGGTATAATAACCTCTTTTAAAACTATAGGCGAATAATTTGATTGGTTGTAATCTATTACTTCTATCAAAGGTACTTCCACTAAGTTTAGGTCTATGCCTGTTTTTACTATGTATTTCCCAATATTTTCAAAGTACGACAACTCTTCGTGCAGGCTGAATCCAAATTCGCGTAGGAAGTATTTTTTCTTTTTGGGATCTAGCAGCAACTGTGCCATTTTTTCCTCTTGGGCTTGCGTGAAGCAATAAGAAATATACAGCTGCTTATCTTTGGTTTTCAAAGCTTGTAAGAGAATGCTGTGCAATTGTTCGATACTGTCTGCATTCCTTTGCTCTACCGCCATACTACCGGCTGAGCTGGCGGGGTTTGTAATTGACTCTGCCTTTTGCTTATTGCAAGAGGTCAAGTAAAATAGCCAAATAAAAAGGAAAGAAATTGAGAAAAGATTTTTCATAAATTATTTAATCTTGTTAGGTTTTAATTATTTCATTTAAATATTCTTACAAATAAATTCATTTAAAACTTTCAACACAAATTATTCGTGCTTTTTAGCTTTCACTTCGTGCAATTTATTTTGCTGCTGCAGTTTTTCAAAAGCTATTTTTCTTTTCTCTTCCTTTTTTTTGACCCACAATCGCTGCTGCTCTGGGCTCAATATGCCGTAAATTTGAGTTTCAGACACATGTTTGCATTCCAAAATTACCGCACGGCTTCGCATTGGGTTTTCATAAAAGGCGGGCGATAGAAACTTGAGCGAATCTATTTTAGTGGCCTCCAACTTGTATATCTTTCTTATCTTGGCATATTGGCTCTTCGATAGCACGATATCTTCTTTTATTATATCTGCTTTTTGCTTAGCTATTCGCTCTAATGCAGCCGCATCGGTACCTATTTTTCGCTTTTCATATTGCGAATAAGCCAATTTGCTATTTAAAAGTATTAATAAAGCTATTAATATGTAGTATGGCACGGTGATTGTAAAGTGGTTAACTGCAAACGCAAATACTTCAAATTGTATATTTCTCGTTATAGGGACTGAGTAATCTATTAGGTCACAAACTTAATGTTTCGCATCAGTCCCTTTAATTTTGCCCTTTTGATAGCCGATTTTGTAAATACGGTATTGAAAGTCTCCTCTTTAAGGTTGTCCCAATCTTTTTTTTTCCAGTTGTACAGCTCCTGCAAGGGCGTAAAGCTATCGGTAGTAGTAGGTCTTGAAAAGCGATTCCATGGGCAAACATCCTGACAAATATCGCAACCAAATACCCAATTCTCCATTTTCCCTTTGAATTCTTCACCAATAGGCATATTATCTTTGAGCTCAATGGTGAGGTACGATATACATTTGCTGCCATCAACCACGTAAGCTTCGGCTATGGCATCGGTAGGGCAGGCATCAATACAACGGGTGCAGGTGCCACAGTAATCTTTGATTGCTTCATCGGGCGATAATTCTAAATCAACAATCAATTCTGCGATAAAGAAAAAACTTCCTATTTGCCTATTTATCAAGTTGCTGTGCTTGCCTACCCAACCCAACCCGCTTTTTTCAGCCCACACCTTTTCCATTACAGGTGCGGAATCTACAAACACCCTACCGTCAACCTTTCCTATTTTTTCTTCAATTCGGAACAAAAATTCAAATAATTTCTCCTTTATCACGATGTGGTAATCGACACCGTATGCATATTTGGCAACGTTATATGGTTGGGCAATTTCTTTTTCGGGATAATAATTAAGCAAAAGAGAAACCACAGATTTTGCACCAGGCACCAGTTTTGTTGGGTCAAGTCGCTTGTCGAAATGGTTTTCCATATAGCTCATTTGTCCATGCATTCTATGGTTGAGCCAGTTTTCGAGTTGTGGAGCTTGTTGCAGTAAAAATTCGGCCTTCGAAATGCCACAAAAATCAAAGCCCAGATCTTTGGCTATTTGCTTTACTATGGTGGTATTTTGTGCAATGGAAGCCATTGGTAAATTGAAAACAGTTTTTTTTGAAGGCAATGTACAATAATAATGATTTTGCAGGGTTTTGCTTCGAAGTTAATAATTGCTTATTAATGTTTTTTACAACCTGATCCCGAATTTTTAAACTGAATTCTTTTCACTGCCCTAATTCCATAGGACTCACATTTTACAAAATGCACCTTACGATACGAAGTTTTATCTTGGAGGGCGATCTGCAGTCGTGGAGCAAATAATCCCCTTTGCAATTTGTCAGTTTCATTTTTTATCTTTACTGATATTTGACCAATCAAATGAAAAAAATATTCTTTCTTTTATTCGTTTCCACAGCAGGCTATGCACAGGTGGAATTGTTGAATTTCAAGGTACAATACGATTCCTGCCGGGTGAATTTCAACCGTGCCAAATATGACGATGCCTCGAAATGGCTAGAAGACAATCTGGAAAAAGCAAAGTATAAGCAGAAGGAGTTCATTTATTGGGATATGAACAATCTGCTAGCACGTTGCTATGTAAAACAAGGAAAGCTTAGAAAAGCCGAACAACATTTGATGGAAACCTCGCTTCACTACGAAGTATCGCCCAAAGACCGATTTCATCCCAACAATTTTTCTGCCCTTATCAATCTAGCGTACTTGTATTACTCTCAAAACGACTACGACAATGCTGAAAAATACTATTCCAAGGCTTTAGCTCTCAGAAAAGATGCCTCGGGCGAGAAAAGCAAAGAATATATTGCACTCCTCAACAATGTGGCTGTGGTATATAATATTGAAGGTAAAAATATGAAAGCCGACTCGTTATATTCCAAATTAGCAGCATTAAACCGCGAAGTATACAGCGAAAATAGCCCACAATACATCAATACGCTATATTTTAAGGCCAATTTATACATGAGCACCGGTCGTTATTTAGATGCCGAACCTTTGTATTCCAAGGTGGTAAACTTTAGAAAATTGAACCCAGGCGAAAAATCTCCAGAATTTCTATTTGCCTACAAACATTTGGGCGAGCTCTATTCTCACCAAAGAAGGTATGCCGAGGCAGAACTAGTTTTTCTGCGACTCATTGATTTGAATCGCGACCAATACGGTGAGAAGCACAAAGAGTTTACCGAGGCAATGAACAATTTGGGGTCGCTCTATATAAGTATGGAACGCTATGCTGAGGCGGAAAAAATATACTTGCAGGTTGCAGATATCAGAAAAACCACGCTTGGCAAAAACCATATAGAACACGCATCTGCGCTTAGTAATCTGGCTTTTCTATACAGGAAAATGAGCAAATATGTGATCTCAGAGAAATATTATAAACGCGCCCTAGAGATTTATGAAGGCAACGTAGGTAGGAAGCACACAAGTTTTGTGGTTACGCTCATCAACTTGGCATCTCTTTACCGAGAAATGGGAAGGTTTATAGATGCTGAAAACCGCTATGGAAAAGCACAAGCCATTTATGAGGAAACCATAGGCAGGAACAATATTGAATATGCAGGATTGCTAAACAACCAAGCCTTGTTTTACACCGAACTGGGCAAATACGACAAATCGGAGGCTGTATATAAGCAATCGTTGCTAATTACAGAAGCAATTCAAGGTGCCGACCATCCCGATTATGCTACTACTTTAAACAACCTTGCCTCGCTATACAAACAAATGGGCAGATACGAAGAGGCAGAAGGCTTATACTTGCGATCCACCTCTATTCGCAAAATATCTTTAGGAGAAAAAAACTTTGATTATGCTACCTCGCTCAACAATATTGGAGCTTTGTATGAAATAATGGGCAGATATAAAGATGCCGAAAAATACTATCAAGAATCGATGGAAATCATCAAAACCATTTTCGGAGAGAAACACCCCAATTTTGCAAATCAACTCAATAATTTGGCTGGCTTGTATGAGATTACCAAAGAATACGAAAAGGCTGGAGGTTTGTACCAGCAAGCACTTGACATTCAATCAGAGGTTTTGGGAGAAAAACATCCCGATTACGTATCAACCCTCAATAATTTAGCTCTTCTACAGCAAAAAATCGGAAATTTTGACAAGGCCGAAGAGCTCTACAAAAAGAACTTGACCAAAACCAAAGCTACTTATGGTTCAAAACACCCTACCTATGCTACTTCGCTAAGCAATTTGGCAGGTTTGTACGAGGCATTGACTCGGTATAAAGATTCCGAAAAACTATATTTGGAAGCCCTTCAGATCAGAAAAGAATCTTTGGGAGAGAAACACCCTTCCACGGGGTTGACGATGGTGAACTTGGGAAGGCTATATGTAGCATTAAAAAACTACCCAAAAGCAGATTCCATGTGGTATAAGGCCAATAACCTTGATCTGTACATGATTCAAAAGCATTTTCCTTCCATGTCCGAAAAGGAAAAAGGGGAGTTTTATGCTACCATACGTCTGCATTTCGAACAGTTCAACTCTTATGCTTTGATCAGAGCTGCCAAAGAGCCTACTATTTTGTCTAAAATGTACAACAATCAATTAGCTACCAAAGCCTTGTTGCTCAACGCATCAAACAAGCTGCGCCATACCATATTGGAAAGTGGCGATACGCTGCTGATAGAGAAATTTCAAAATTGGCTCAATCAAAAAGAATTTTTATCGAAAGTATACGCCATGTCGAAGGAAGATATACTTTCTCAAAACATTAAAATTGACAGCTTGGAGCGGGGAGTAAACAATGCGGAAAGGGAATTGTCGCAAAAATCGGAGTTTTTTAAGAATGCTAATGAAACCCAGTATTTCACCTGGCAAGACGTAAAGAAAATATTGAAACCAGGCGAGGCTGCAATGGAAATTATCCGTTTTCCTAAGTTTAAATTTGACTCAGCTGGTATATATTCCGACTCCATTTATTATGCTGCATTGATAGTAAAACACAATACGGTGGGCAATCCGCAACTGGTGCTGATGCGTGAAGGCTATGTGATGGAATCGAAATTATTGAAATACTACAGAAATGCCATTATGCAACAAACCGACAATGAATACTGCTATCGCTATTTTTGGAGAGAAATCGCAGGGGCTTTGGCGGGGATAAGAAAAGTATATGTATCGCCCGATGGTGCTTACAACCAGCTCAATATCAATACTTTGCAGAATATGCAAACCCAGAAATTTGTAATTGATGAAGTGGAGGTGCAGTTAGTGAGTAATACCAAAGATTTGGTGGCTAAAAAATCGCCACCAAATGCCCAAAATCAAATTGTACTTTGCGGCAATCCAGATTTCATGTTTCAACAAAGCCGAAAAATTAGTGAGGGCGGTACAGCAAGCAACAGAAATAAGTACACACAAATGCTAAACCCACTGCCCGGAACCGAGGCAGAGGTAAAAGAAATAGACAAACTTGCCGCACAAAACGGGTGGATTGAAAATCTATATATTGGCGATAAAGTAACAGAGGAAAAAGTAAAAGCCATTAAGAACCCCAAAGTACTTCATATCGCTACGCACGGTTTTTTCGACAATGATATAGCTGGCACAAGAAAGGGCAAGGCATCAACTGTAGCAGAAAATCCGCTACTCAAATCGGGGTTGATGCTCGCAGGATCCGACATTACGATGCAAAATAAAAAATACGGCTACATCAGCTCTTCTTCTGAAGGCGGGGAAGACGGCATCCTTACGGCTTACGAAGCAATGAATATGAATCTGGAGCACACCGATTTGGTAGTGCTATCTGCTTGTGAAACTGGGTTGGGTGAGGTAAAAAATGGAGAAGGGGTTTATGGCTTGCAACGTTCGTTTCAAGTAGCGGGCTCCAAGGCCATTGTAAATTCGCTCTGGACAGTAAACGATGAGACTACTATGCTTCTGATGACCAGCTTTTACAGAGAATGGATGAAATCGGGCGACAAACGAGGAGCATTTAAGATTGCAATGACCTCGGTGAGGAAAAAATTTCCACATCCTTATTATTGGGGCCCATTCGTGATGATAGGAGATTGAGTGCCCATAATTGAGCTTGCCTCTGGTATTGTAAATAATAAAAGGGGCTATGTTTTACCAAACTTTGCCCCCAATAGTCAAGTTGGCCAATGGCGGCTTGTTACTTTTGCTTACGTAATACAAAGCACTTTCATGGGAGGCTAAGTTTTGTTCTAAGGCAGTCTTTTTGCCCAAGTATGCAGATCCGTATTGGGACCATTTGTACACATGTAGCTCAGTGCTGCCTACCAATTCTTTTAGAAAATATATCTCCTTTCTGCTTTCTTCCGAGATATTGGAAACCAATATGCCCCAAGCACCAAATGTTGGGTATGCCCTTGCTGCCACAACAAATTTTTTATTTTCAGACCAATAAGGTAAAACCGCCTGTTCCAATTTGCCAGATGGTGCTAAAAACCGCCACAGCTTCACCGAATCGGCATCGTCAAGCCATTCTGAAGTGTTGACGCTACCGCCCATTATCCCGCAGAAATAGGCGAAAGTATTGATTTCGGCATCGGTGTAGTTGAATAGTTTATTATTCAGATACATCACATCGGGGTCGGTCTGAAATAAAATGTTGTTGGCATAGTGCAAACTCTGCATTTGAGAATATACATTATCTAAGTTATTAGAACCCCATTTTTCAGGCGTATCGTTGGCGGCTCTCACCCCATCTGCAAAACCCAAAAATGCAGGAAATGGAGATATGCAAGCCAACCAATAGCTGTCCTCCCCAATTTCTTCTCTGATGGCTTGCAATGCCTCCCGATAATATTGCACACTGGTTTTGCCAGTCGTATACCGTTTGCATTGCATAGAATCTTGCAATCCCCAGTCCATAAAGTCAGTTTTAAAGAAGGTAGCCCCGGCTTGTTTCATGTACCGAAATACTTTCCGTAGGTAGTCCAACGCCTGCGGGTGGCTAGAGTCTAAATAATAGCACGAATCGTCCATGCCACTGAAGTAGCTGTCATCTGCCTTCTTCAGCACCCAATCTGGATGCTGGGCAAAAAGTTTCGATTTTTTGTGAACCATAAATGCGCCAATCCAGATGCCCGCCTCTTGCCCATTTTTTTTGATCAAATCAAAAGCTGGTTTTATACCATCGGGCCAACATTCTTTTCTGAAATCGAGCCAGTCGCCATAATATTGCTCATATCCATCGTCAATTTGAACGGTCTGAAATTCGGGTTTTGGATTTTGATTGTTATACCCTTCATAGAATTTTTTCAAATCTTGGTACGAGAATTGCTTTTGTTTGATGTACCACGAACACCAATGATAACGTGGTTTTTTAGCTGGCCTTACCTCCATTTCATTGGCAATTCTTTGAGCTAATGTCACAAAAGTATTCCAAGCATTGTTGCCAAATTGAAGATGAAGATCAGGTAATTGGGTCTTTGCTCCTTTTAAAGCAACTTCTTCCATTGAAAATTCTGATTGGAAGTAAACACTTTCGGCTAGCAAATGCCTATTAATCAATCCAAAGCGTTGTTCTTTATTGTAGAGCGTAGATTTTTGCAAATAATCACGATGATCCAAAGCCGAAATTGCCAATGTTTGACCACTTTCAGCTAATAGTCCTGCAATGAGATAGCTCTCTAGCATCCACGTTTCATCACTTCCCATTTCGGTTGTGATGGGTGTTTTATAAGGTTCGCTCTTCAAATCAGCAAATCCGCTTGGCCCGCCAAAACCAATGCCTTGGTAATAAAACTTTTCGATGCCTACTACTTTGGCTCCAGCCAGTGGCAAAAACCAATGTGGTGCTTTATCAAAACCCTCTAAATAGCTGCTGTAAACAACAGTCTGATCTTGCCTTTGTAGCGAAATGGTGATCTTGCCTTTAGGCAATTGATAAGCGACTGCATTGTCTTTTATAATAATAGAAACTGGTTTGATAGGCACACCGTCTATAGCAGGGTAGCAGCCTAAAAGTTGAATACTTTCTGATAAAATATCGATGGAGCCATCGGCATTGATGTGCCACTTGGTGTCAAATTCCTTTTCCACATGGGTGGGAAACGCATGAAGTTGGTTCAAAATACTTTCAGACAAAAGCAAGCCAGCCGAACCAAGTGCGGCTTTTTGGATAAATTCTCTTCTTGGAAACATGATTGGGTAAAGATCTAAAGCCGAAACGATTTTAATATTAGTAGTTTTTCCAAAGTTCCAAAACTTTGGAAAAGGTATTGCATGATCCCTATTATTTTAAAATCAAACTTTTGGTTAACCCCTCCATTACATAGAAAGAAGAATGTACAGATATACAATTGATTATTAAGTGTTTCTAAAATAGATTATTTCGATACCTAAAACTTTGCCAAGTTTTAAAGCTTTGGAAAAGTTCTCTCACAAGTAATCAAGTTCTATAAATACGCAGTTACCCAATAACTAATTTCTCGCCTGCTTTCACCACTATTGCCGATTTGAAAGGTAGTATGGATATCCCATCTGTAACAGATGCACTTGCTATAGATTTACCATTTATTTTTACCTCAACTTTTGCACTTGCAAAACTAAAATTGCTTACTTTCAAGGCCTTCACTTTCCATTCTCCTGAAACAATATTAACGTTGAGTTTTCCATTGTCGGCCGCAAGATTTCCAAATCCACCGGGGAACGAGAAGAACAATTTAAAATTTCGATCGGTCAATTTCGGTGAAAAAGTGTATACTTCTTGATTGATGGCCAGCCCCACCAATCCATTGATAATTCCCCAAGCACCCATAGCACGGAAATAATGGCCGCCAAATTCTTGATGATCCCAATATCGACCACATTTCAAATATCTGTCGTGCACTGTTTTGGCTACAGCCAAAGCCTCTGTGTACAACCCTTCATACAATAAGAAAGAAACAAAACTCACCTCTACACCACTCCAGCAGGTATTTGCCTGATCTACCCACACATCTGCAGCTATTTCATGATAAAATTTGTCGCCAGGCCAAGAGCAATTGCGAAGCCCGAAATTGGGTTTATAGGAAAGCTCAAGAATGTTTTTCAGTGCTGCCTTGCGATGTTCTTTATTGAATATATCGCCCAAACCAGACCAGTGTGCAGCCCATTGGCCAATTATTTGGTCTGTCAAGCATCCTTCATCTGTGCCAGACATGTCTTTGGTTATCTCTTTACCAGCACCATCCTTGGTTTTCATTGTTTTTAGGTCAGAATTGTACAAGCGGTAATATTTGCCATTCCACAATTTTTCCTCAGCTAATTTTTTGCCTTTTTCAAATATGGGTGCAAATTTTTTGGCAAATGCTGTGTCGTTCAACACTTTAGCGGCTTCTAATGCACTAGCTAGTGCAGCCAGCCACTGTGAGTGTACATAAGAAGCAAGGCCATACATAGCAAAGTTGTCGTAGCTGCTCATGATACCTGTCATGTCAGGTTGCTGATCGCCATTTTTATCTCGTTCAGTAAGGGTGTATTCTATTGCTTTTTTCACAGATGGCCACATTTCTTGCAAAAATGCTTTGTCATTAGTCCAGAAAAAATCTCTTAGCGCCATTACCGAATACTGCGAATGCAAATCTAAACGTTCGGAAACACCTTCTGCCGTGGCTGTTTGCGTCTCACCTGACAGAAAAGTTGCAAACCCCTTTTTGAAGCTATGTCTGATCTCTCCACCCGGATGCTGCAATAGTTTGTGCACGCGCATGGTAGATTTTGCTAGTTCCGGAAACAACGATGACACCATCACGCCTCCGTACATATTTACATCGGTAGTGCCGATTGGCCCCCAGCTTTGGTGCTGGGTGATGCCCTCCATCACCCCAAATTCCATTTTTTTGCTTAATAATCCGCTGGTAATGAAGGTGGTAAGCTGCGAATTGACCAAGTCGAGCAAATATTGCGGAGCAGCAGAATCGTAATAGGCATCTATAAATTTCTTAGTGCTTTTGTACAGACTTTCTTTGTTTTCAACCGCATAACTAAGTGCCTCTTTAGCCGTGGGGAAAAAATTGGTGTAATAATGCCCAACCAAAAGTTTGCGGTCTTCGTCATATAGATTGGGGAAGTTCCAAGCCATTACAAAACTATTTGTTAGGTTTTCGCCCTTTTTCAGCTCTTTAGATGCTGCAAGTGCATTGAAATTTGCCGCATCACCAATGGTTTTATTTTTTTCCTTGTCAAAGCGATTGCGACCTGTGGCAGTGGTATCTTCATTTTTCAAAATGTTATTTCTCAACACCCATTCGTGGTATTGGTGGCGGTGTCCCCATCCTGTTTGGTAAGACGAATCTGAACTCAGCGATGCCATTGCGATCTCTCCTGCCGAACTTGCCTTCGCATCAACACCCGATATTTTGGAAATATGAGCAATATAATCGCTCTTTTTAATAATCTCAGATTCCCAAACCTTCTCCGCGATATCATAGCCTACTATGCTTTTATAATTAGCAGTAATCATTACCGACACAGGCTTTTCGCTTTTGGAGGTTACCTTGAAGTCGAAGTACAATACTGGGAGTGATGAATTTTTCACATCGTGTGGTAAAAATGGAGACCAGGCATTCAATTCTACATCCAAAGGCATTTCTGCATCGGTGTACTTGAGTTTTACGAATGGAAAGCAGCCCGAATATTCAATTTTATCTACCCCTTGCATCCAAGGAAATTCATAAATGTGCATTTGAACGCCAGCTACTTCGTATCCTTCTTCAATTTGAAGTATTTTCAATTTGGGTTCTTCTCCCTCTACTTGATATCTAAGGATAAAAAAAAGTATATAGTCGCTTTGATTTGGGTAAAGTGTTTCTGCGTATTTATTGTTTTGTTGGTAATCTACGCCCGCAAAAAATTTACCCGTTCCCTTGGGCTGATTATTGGCAATAGACCAGTTGTAAAACACTCCATCTTTTCTCAACTCAGCTCCACCAGCCCCAATGCCGCCAAGTGTTATTCCGCTTCTCGCTTTTGATGACGAAAGCATCACATCTGAAAAGGATGGACCAGATTGTAAATTTGCGGGAGCTTGCGTTTCAAGTGGTGCAGCCTCGTTTATTTCATTGGCTTTCGCGACTTGCATTCCTACTGTTTCTGCAAGCAGGCCTACCCCCGCAGCAGTAAGTGTCGATTTGGTGATAAAATCCCTTCTTTTCATTTGCTAATTGGCCTCCGAGCTCCAGAGGGAGAGTTAAATTTTTCAACCACGGATTGGGATAAAAAATTTCCCTATTTCAGTTTGAAACAAAATAAGGCATTAAGACTTTAATAATTGAATGAATGAGGTAAATACTATCACTTTTTAAATAAAAAAAATTTTGAAAACTGGGCGAGCTCCTCTGTTACCTGCATAGCGTGAAGGTAAAAAGGCAAATTGTGTAATCAGCGGGTATTATAGCCAATTGGAAAAAGATGTATTTCATTGCCATTGTATAAGGGTGAGTCTACCCTGGGTTCACTTTACATTGTAATCGATATCTAAAATTAAGGGAAAGGCCAGTGATAATCATTGGCTGGTTCTTCATCTGGAAGGTTTGAAATATTGATATTTACTGTTACTACCGTTTGTTTAAATCGAGATATGTTTTGGGTAGCATCGCTATTCTCCCGATATGTACATCCAATAAAAACACACTTTGAATATGATTTTTTAGTGAGGACACATCTACACATCTGCAGCTTCCGATTGCCAGAGAGACTCTCCTATAACCGTAATAATTGCTGCAATACCCAGAAAGGACTGAATAATTCGATATTAAAATAATTGTATTTTAGGGTTACAGTTGCTTGCGCACTTACTATGTTTTTTCAAGAATTTTTAAGACTATTGGCACCTGCATTACAATTAACAACACCTAAAAGTTGGTTGTATCAGAAATCAACATTAGATTTGTCCAACTGCTGTAAGTTTTTGTCTAAATAACCTCATTCATGGAAGATTACAATAAAATAATAGAATCGCTTGGCATACGGTTCATTAAAGCGAAAAATATAAAAATATTAAAACCCATCTTTATCACCAACTATTATGATGTAGAAAATAGACTGGTGATGCTCAATAAAGGTGAACTTTACTTCGGCTCTGATCAAGCCAAGATTGAGGAAGGCGAGCTAGTTTTTATACCAGGTGGCAAGCTGACTCCCATTACCTACGGACCCAGAAGTGCACAGCGAATAAATAATGAAGAGTACGTTTCGAACAAGCAAAAATATTTGGGAAGTGTAAAAGATCCAGACCAAATTGGCAACCTTGATGATACATTCAGTTACATCACCTTCGATGCCAAAGTATTCGACACTGTAAACTTTTTCTCATCGCTAGATATTCCGCCTTTTAAGATTGCCAAAAATGACATGATTTACCGCTTTATGATGGAAACCATCAAAGAACAGTATTCTCAAAACCCGGGGAGAGATCGTATAATCAAATTAAATACCGAGCGGATAGCTATTGAGGTAATAAGATATGTGATTGCCAATGGCTTGTTTGTAGAGCAATTGGCCACAAACGTTACCTACTTTAAAGACCCAAGATTGATCGATATTTTTGGCTACATCAAAGATCATTTGGGTGGCGATCTTTCAAACCAACAATTGGCCAATGTAGCCAATGTGTCAGAAGATTATGTAGGTCAGTATTTCAAAATGCTTACCGGCATAAACCCACAAGACTACATCGAGTACCAACGCATGGAGGCTGCAGTGAATTTGCTACGAACCAGCAAATTAAGTATAAGAGAAATAGGCAAAGAGATTGGCTACAAAGATACTGCCTACTTCTGCCGTAGGTTTAAAATGATGTTTGGAATTCCAGCTGGCAAAATGCGCAGAAGAGAAACGGTGATGAATGTGTAGCCTTCGTTGATTTCAATTATTGTTCCTAAATCGCCAATGCATTCATGCTCACCCTCACCAACTTTCGCAAAGAATATGCCGGCTTTCTGGCTATTGAAATACCCAAGTTACATTTTGAAAAGGGAATATATTGGATAAAAGGGGCTAATGGATCGGGAAAATCTACCCTTTTCAAATCGATAGCCGGGCTGCAACCCTACGCTGGAAGTATAGTGCTCAATGGCCAAATAGACCAAATGAAATCGCCTGTAGCCTACCGCAAACTGGTAAATTATGCCGAGGCCGAACCGCTCTACCCCAGCTACCTGACCGGAAATGACCTATTAATGTTCGTGGCAGAAATGAAAAATGCTAGTCCAGAGCAAGTAACTGAGCTAGTACAAGTATTTGAAATAGAGTCGTTTATAAAAAACGCTACTGGCAGCTACTCAAGTGGTATGTTGAAAAAACTATCTTTGGTACTCGGTTTCCTTGGCAATCCTGATTTGATAATTTTAGACGAGCCATTGATTACTTTAGATCTGGTGGCTACCGAGAAAATAGCCATCCTTATTCAAAAATATGCTACAAACGGGGTCGGGTTTTTAATTTCGTCACACCAAAGCAAAGAAATGGACTCCCTTGCTGTCAAAGCTCAGTATTTGGTTGAAAATCAAACAATTAAACTTTTGTAGGCTGGCTTTGAAAATAATTCTAAATACCCTTACCAAAACCATAGTCCGAAGCTTTTACAAAGAGTTTGCCCTGTTTTTTTTGATTGGCTTGTACGTCTGTTTCGGCCTGTTGAAAAGCAGTGACCATATATTTCTTAATACCTACATTGTGTCATCGGGCTGGCTTATTGGCTTCTATTTTTTGGTATGGACAGTGTATAACTTGCTCATTATCAATTTTCTGATAAGGTTTTTAAGAAAAAAAGAGAACATATTTTTATACCAATCATTTTTAGCCAATAAGGGCATTCTTTACGCCAGTTTTTCAATAGTTCAATTGTATCTTTTTGCACCAGCGTTGGTTTATGCAGCGTTTGTTGCGAGCATTGCCATTAATTTGGGATTGTACAGTATCGTATTTTCCATTTCTGCCTTTTTATTTTTATCTGTAGTTTTGCCCGTTTTCATCTATCGAAATGCCATTGCCAAGCCAGATATAGGTCTTTGTGCTTCGAGTTTTCTCACTTTACATCTTCGTTTTAAAAAGCCTTACTTCAGCTTTTTCTTTTTTCATTTGCTTGAGAGTGAGTGGCTCAAATTGTTGGTTTCTAAGGGTTTATCTGCCTTATTGTTATTAGGTCTGGTGCAAATATTGCAAACTGACAACGCAGATATAAGGCCGCTAATGATTGTAGTACTCATGGGGTTTTTGCCCAACTTTACCTTGATAGGAAGTTACCATAGTTTTGAAAATGTTAATTTAATTTGGTTCAGAAACCTGCCTTTTCATTTGGCAAAAAAATGGCTGACAGCCTTGGCCACATTCGCAATTGTGCTATTGCCCGAACTTTTTCTTTTATACCGGTATGCTTGGGTAGCTTTGCCTTGGTATGTTCCGTTGTTGGGCTACTTTTTTGGGGTAGGTTTGCTTACATTATACTACTGCGGGCTTTACTTGAAAATTGCGGCTGACGAGCGATTTTCAAATCTGATTTTCATCGCTGCTATTTTCTGTTTTTTAGCTATTTTGTTCAGCATCAATGTGTTGCTGATCATTGCAGTGGTGCTGGCGCTGGGTCTTGTTACGTTTTTTAAAACCTATTACGGCTACGAATACTTGGTGAAGGTCGAGTAAACACTTGCCAGATAAAATACGGTCGGGCTACAAATTTTAGCTTTTGTGCAATTTCTCCCTCAACGCTTTTATTTCGGGGTTTACAATGTATTCATCATAGCTCATCATCTTGTCTATGAGGCCTTTAGGGGTAATTTCTATGATGCGGTTTGCTACTGTGTTTATAAATTCATGGTCGTGCGAAGTGAAAATTACAGTGCCTTTGTAATCTTTCAATGCATTGTTAAATGCCGTAATCGATTCTAGATCTAAGTGGTTGGTAGGCTCATCAAGCATTAGCACATTTGCCCCAGTCATTATCATTTTTGAAATCATGCAGCGCACCTTTTCACCACCTGAGAGCACATTGCATTTCTTGAATGTTTCTTCACCCGAAAAGAGCATTCTACCCAAAAAGCCACGGATATAGGTTTCGTCTTTTTCAGTAGAATATTGTCGAAGCCAGTCTATTAAATTAGCATCTACTTTGAAAAATTCTGAATTGTCGGCTGGTAAATAGGCATTAGTGATGGTAACACCCCATTTATAATCTCCTGCTGCCTGGTTTTCATGGCCCGAAATAAGTTGATAAAATGCGGTAGACGATAAGCCATCTTTGGCCAAGATCACTACTTTGTCGCCTTTGTGAAGGGAAAATGAAAGCTTTGAAAACAACAATTCGCCATCGATAGACTTGGCAGATAGGTTTTCAATATTCAATATTTGGTCGCCAGCTTCTCGTTCTTGTTTGAATTGTATGCCTGGATACTTTCTGGTGGAAGGTTTTATTTCCTCAATGTTGAGCTTTTCAATCATTTTTTTACGGGCGGTGGCTTGTTTCGATTTGGCCACATTGGCACTGAATCGCTCAATGAAAGCCTGCAGCTCGGCCTTGCGCTCTTCTGCCTTCTTGTTTTGGTCGCTCCGTTGCTTCAAGGCAAGCTGGCTCGACTCGTACCAGAACGTGTAATTGCCCGAATACATGCTGATTTTGCTAAAATCAATATCTACCACATGGGTACAAACGGAATCTAGAAAATGCCTATCGTGCGACACTACTATCACAGTGTTGTTGAAGTTGGCCAAAAAATCTTCCAGCCACATGATTGTTTCCACATCCAAATCGTTGGTAGGCTCATCGAGTAGCAACACATCTGGATTCCCAAACAGAGCTTGGGCAAGCAGCACACGCACTTTCTCGGTGCCATTTAGGTCTTTTATAAGTTTGGAATGCGCGTCTTCTTTCATTCCAACAGAGCTCAATATTTGAGCGGCTTCGGTTTCTGCCTCCCAGCCGTTCATATCTGCAAACTCCGCTTCCAGCTCAGAAGCTTTATTACCATCTTCTTCTGAAAAATCAGCTTTTTCATAAATGGCATCCTTCTCCTTCATGATAGCCCAAAGCCGTTTGTGACCCATGATCACCGTATCGAGTACTCCAAAATTGTCAAACTCATAATGGTTTTGGCTCAACACTGCCATTCTAGCACCTGTATTGAGCGACACATTGCCGCTCGTGGGGTCTATTTCACCAGAAAGTATTTTTAAAAAAGTAGATTTCCCTGCCCCATTGGCTCCGATTACGCCATAGCAATTGGAATTGACAAACTTTAGGTTTACATCTTCAAACAAAACTCTTTTGCCAAACCTGAGGGAAACATTAGATACTGTAAGCACTGGTTAAATTATTATCCGTTGAAATATTTATATTTTAAAAAACACTGCAAAGCTAACCAAACTGTTGTAAAGGATAGCTAGCAAAGGCAAAAATTGAGAATTGGGAAATAAGAATGTGGGGAACGAAATTCAATTCAACTGATAATATTTATATTTTGGCTAAATAATTTCAAAAAACTAGCGAGAAATAAAATACGAAATGCAGCAAACCACGTACAAACACAAAAATCGCACTTAATCTTACGGGCATGTACGGCATCAACCTTCAATATACGATATTCTACCCTAAATTGGAAACGGCAACTGCTTCCAATTCTACTGACTTAAATAGCCCGTTGGCAAGAGAAAATCAAAGCAAGACAAGCAAAACCCGAAATGTAAATAAGCTAAGCCTATAGTAGAATATAACGGTTTCTGGCCGCGCAACTACCCCAAACCAATTAATATCGTTTAGAAGCTTTCGGCTTTCAACTGATAAAAAGAGCCACTATAGCTCATAAACTATTGATATTTGACCAGCACCGGGTGTTGCGATCAATGCTTTACGATCCAAAATCCCTAAAATTCCTGCAATCGTTGGCCAATATTCCACCGAATTCCGCCTGTGGTAAACAACAAATTTTCATTTAAAACACTCGATTGTTCCCTGCGGATGGTTTGTTTCAAGTCGATAAAAAAATTGTGAAAGAGCTGGTAGCTCAAGTTGAAACTGACAAATAAAGTATTGGTTCTTATGCCTTGTCCTACCACGTTATTAAACTCATTGTCAGGTGTATAGCCTGGTTTCATGATGTTGGCGCCATAGTTTTTTCCGGGCGGATCTTTGCCTTGCACCATATAAAATGCTTTTCCAGTAAAGTTGAGCCTTGCCAGAGGTTGGTACCGAAGTATGCCAATAAATTCATAAAAATTGGCACCAAGCGGATGAGCTAAAGGCTGACCGTAATTTGATAAGTTGGTAAGTACATTTTTATCGGTATACATGTATGGCCGCACAAAATTATGCTCTAGTTGAATATCTAGATTTTTAACGCCAAACACATCTACGTATTTTACTCCTATTTGCCAAGCGTATTTATTGCCCCACCAGCCATTCTGCGCAACTATATTTTTGTAAACAAATTCATTAAGAACGAGCTGACCGTATATTGAAACATGGCCTGCCAAGTTCCATTTGAAATCAGCACCCAATTGCACTTTGTCTTTCCCGCCCAAGAAAGATTCTATTTCTCTGTAAAAAATAACTGGATTGAGGTAATTGAGTTCAAAACCAGCATTGCCAGTGACCGAATCGGCTCTGTTGAAAACAATGGCTTCAAATATACCAATATTGAAATTGCGAGCCAACTTGAAATCTAGATGGTGCATAGCCATATATTTTCGTGGGTTGTACTGGTTTCCATTTATCACTCGTGCAGTCATGTCTGCAAATATATTGGTGTAGTTAAATCGCCAGATTCTGGTATTGAATTTTAAAAAAAGGTATTTGCTGGAATAATCTGAAAGCATAAGCGAACGATAGCCGTTGCCAATGAAGTTTTTATCTTGCCCAAACTGAACCGAAATCTGTTTGATAATATTGAATGTGATGTAGCCACGTGCTGAAAAGAAATCCAAGCCTTTTACTTTATATGGCTTAGTAAAGCCTTCGTTTGGAAAAGCTGCTGCAGAATCGGCTACTTCCTTCACATAATCGGGCGAGAAAACCTGATTGTCGGTAACCATTGTATAAAAACCAATTTTCTTGCCTATGGAGCCTCTGATTTCTATTCCTCGGGTATTGAGGCTATACACGGCATTTCTATTATTACTGTTTTGCTCAAAATTGATTACCGGGTTGGCCACCAAGGTAAAATCTTTAGACTGCACACTGTAGAAAGAATTGTAGTGTCTATAAAATGTTTTTGAAAACCGGCCTTTTGATTTTCCAATACCCAAGCTGTCGTCAAACTGCTCCCAATTATCGTTTCTTAAATAACGTAAGTTGAAATTGTCGGCCTTCGACAAGTTGGGCTCCTTTGCAACACTATCTGTAAGTGCTGCAATATCTTTTCTCAAAGTCGGCTTCAGTGTAGTGTAGTAGTCGGGCATTTTCTTGCCAAGTTTTATCTCATACCTGTCCAAAAGCCAGTAATAGTCTGCGTTGAGCGGGGCATACACGCTTTGAGCTATTAAATGGGCGGAAGCTAAGATCCCACCTATAAGCAGTAAATTTCGGAGCACACATTTTGCTTTGCACATGTATAAAAGTAAAAATATTTTACAAAAAAACTAGATTTCTTTGCCTTAGCAAGTTTAATCTGCTGCTAAATTGACGAATGAAGGTATGGAAGCCAATGGAAAATATACTTATTAGTTATAAAATACAGTATCTGATCCTGCGCTTTTACATAAACTTTATTGCACCATATAAGCTTACTACAACAGAATTCACTAATATTTGAAACATTGATCTTGATTTTACCTTTATTTTCTACATTTGCACCCCAATTAAAACTGACCATTAATTCAGCACACCATGTCAACACTTACCACTTCTATTCTTTCTGACAGAATCAATGCTTTGTCAGAATCGCAAACCATTGCGATGTCGAAAAAAGCCCGTGAATTGGCAAATGCAGGCCATAATGTAGTAAACTTGACCCTAGGCGAACCAGATTTTGCCACGCCACAGCACATCAAGGAGGCAGGAGCCAAAGCTATTATAGACAATTTTTCCTACTACACGCCCGTGGCGGGCATCCCCGAATTACGCAAAGGAATTGCGGATAAATTAAAACGGGATAATAATATCGACTGGAAGCCAGAAAACATTGTTGTATCAACAGGGGCAAAACAGTCGCTTGCCAATGCACTTTCGGTGCTGGTAAATCCGGGTGACGAAGTAATCATTTATTCTCCCTATTGGGTAAGCTATGCTGAGTTGGTAAAGCTCAATGAAGGCGATGTGATAGAATTGGTAGGTACTTTTGAAAATGATTTCAAACCTACTATCGAAGATTTGAAAGCTGCCATTACCGACAGAACGAAGGTAATCATGTATTCATCACCTTGCAACCCTACAGGTTCGGTGTTCTCAAAATCAGAATTGATGGAGATAGCACAAGTGGTAGAGGCCAACGAAAATATTTATGTAATTGCCGATGAGATATATGAGTACATCAACTATGGCGAGCCCCATTTTTCGATGGGTTCGGTAGAGGCAATTAAAGATAGAGTGGTAACTGTGAACGGATTTTCAAAAGGCTACGCCATGACGGGCTGGAGGGTAGGCTATATGGCCGCTCACAAAACTATAGCCGATGCTTGCGACAAAATGCAAAGTCAAATTACATCGGGAGCCTGTTCTATAGCTCAAAAAGCGGCTTACGCAGGTATTGTAGGGCCATTAGAGCCTTCGATGGAAATGACCAAAACATTTGCAAAAAGGAGAGAGCTGATGCATGGCTTGTTGAATGAGATTCCTAATTTGAAAATCAACAACCCAAAAGGTGCATTCTACTTTTTTCCCGATGTAAGTGCTTATTTTGGCAAGTCAGATGGCAAAGTCACCATCAACAACTCTGAAGATTTGAGTACGTGGCTTTTGAATGTTTCTTTTTTATCTACCGTGCCTGGAAGTGCATTTGGCTACGAAGGTTGCATACGCATTTCGTATGCCGCAGCCGATGACAAACTGATAGAAGGCTGCAAAAGATTGAAAGATGCGCTGGCTACGCTGAAATAAGAAGCGAAGAGCAAAAAAAGCCTCAAAATAATGGAGGCTTTTTTTGTGTGTGAAAACGGCAATTTTAGAAACTCTAAATTGAAAATTTTTGCAATTGTGCTTATACGGTTGCTACCGCAAATGAAACATAGTATCAAATGCTGCCAATAATTTTCTGCTGTGCGTTGGCTTCCTGCTGCCTGAGATGCTTTGCTAAGTAATATT
>Ga0163144_10004311_pt1 | contig 32099 bp, 20 predicted proteins | sample OliLak19BULKMAT1_FD_123175 | JGI IMG/M metagenome (GOLD analysis project Ga0163144, IMG submission 123175) | Freshwater microbial mat bacterial communities from Lake Vanda, McMurdo Dry Valleys, Antarctica - Oligotrophic Lake LV.19.BULKMAT1 | ecosystem: Environmental > Aquatic > Freshwater >... | reverse complement strand
CTGGGCAGCAAGCACGGCATGCACATCAACGGCGAGACGGTGGAAAACCTGTCCGGCGTCATGTCAGCGCAGGACAAGGCCGACTTCACCAGCGGTTTGGTGACCGGTTACATGGGCACGTCGGCGCCTCTGTTCATGGTGCTGGGATTCGTGGTGTTCTTCTTCTGCCTCGGCGCCCTGTTCGATGAACGCAAGGATCGCAGCGTGCTGTTCTGGAAATCACTGCCGGTGTCGGACCAAGCCACCGTGCTATCCAAGGTATTGATGGCACTTGGCGTGGCACCGCTGATCAGTCTGGTGGTCGCGACCATCACCTCCGGGCTTGCGCTTCTGTTCATCTGCATCGCCGCCGCCGCTGCCGGGCTGAATGTCTTCGGCGCCGTGCTCAGTTCGTCGGCCCTGTATCTGACGCCATTCCAGGTGGCGGCGATGCTGCCGGTCTACGTAGTCTGGGCCCTGCCGACTGTCGGCTGGCTGTTGATGGTCTCGGCTTGGGCACGCACCAAGCCATTCCTTTGGGCCGTTGGCGTGCCGGTTCTCACCGGTGCCCTGCTGAGCTGGTTCAACGCGATGTTCGAATTCAACTGGCGCGTCGAGTGGTTCTGGCAGCACATCGTCGGTCGCGGCCTGCTCAGCGTTGCGCCTGGCTCCTGGTTCGGTTTCACCGAAGTAGGCCAAGACCTGGTCATCCGGAAAGGCGGCGACCTGGCCTCAATGGTCACGCAGTCCTGGATGGTGTTCGGCACCCCCAGTCTGTGGATCGGCGCAGCTGCTGGCGCGGCCATGATCTACGCCGCCATCCGCCTCCGCCGCTGGCGGGATGAAGGCTGAGTCAGGCTGCCGTGGGCTGCCATGAATGGCAGCTCACGGCCAGACTTTCGGTCACACCAAAAATGTGGCCTGGTGCCAACAACCAAGCTTTCGAGGAGATTCAATTTCCGGAAACTGTTGCAAACGAACTACAGCCACGTATTTGCATCCTGCCATTTGCATGGCTCAACACAAACGCCCCACATCATGGAGACCCTCGTGAAAATCCTGAACCCAGTCGCTTGCATCGCGCTCACGCTTGCCACCTTGACCGGATGCCAGCGGATGCAGGAGTCGGCAACGGAAGCCACCGCGACCGTAGCCACGACGGTCAGCGAAAGCGTGGACAAGGCGATGATCGAAGCGCGCCGTGAACTCGCCACCGGGAATTTCACTCTGGATGGCAATGGCCTGAACCTGCCGTCAGCGCAAATCACGCCGCAGGGCGAACTGGTGGTGGACGGCAAGACCATCGCCACCACGCCAGAGCAAAAAAAGATGCTGCTGGACTACCGCACGCACATCACCGCCATCGCCGAAGCCGGCATGGAAGCAGGCACACAGGGAGTCGCACTGGCCGGCACTGCGCTGACACAGGCGGCGGGCGCCATCTTCAGCGGCAAACCCGCCGACGAAGTGAAAAAAAGTGTCGCACGTGAAGCCGGAAAGGTGGCTACTGCGGCGCAGAAGATCTGCGAACGGTTGCCGGTGTTGTTGGCCACCCAGCAAAAGCTCGCCGAGGCCCTGCCCGCCTTCAAACCATACGCGACCATGGACCAGAAGGACCTTGCCAATTGCCGCATCGATGCCACGGACAACAGGGCGGATATTGAAGTCACCGGCCAAAACAGCGGCGCGTCCCATGAGCCAGCGAATCCCGCCACGCACTGAATACCCGTGCAGCGATCGACCAGGCTAAAAGTCCGGACCGACCACGTTGAAGACGCACTTTCAGGCGCCCATACAGGAAGCAAGAAAGGAACCAAGCATGAAGCCTGCCGCATTGTTACTGCTGCTCGCGTCCGCCCTGCCCACCTCGCGCTCGCAAGCCGCGGACGATCCTGTCCTCAACCGTGCTTACCAGGATCACATCGCCTACGTCGCAACCTTCGCGATGCCATTGCTGTTCGAAAAATGTGCCTTGATCGACAGCGGATACCTCGATACGGCGGCGCCGCTTTACTTCCGCTACGTCAGTGAACGCCAGGATCAGATCGAGCGCGGCCGCCTGCTGACGCTCGCCGAACTGGAGCCGGGCGAAACTCTGGGTGACTACCGGGAAAAGGTCATCGCCGGGAGGATCGCTCCCTTTGACGCAAGCGACGAAGCCAGGCGCCACAAGATGTGCGAGGGCGCACTCGGCGTCATGCGCGGCGCGATCCTGCCCGGCGAGTGGCCGGAACGGAACTGAGATGGAGGCATCATCCACCACCGCCCGGTCCGGCGCGCAGGCCACCGCGCGTAAGTTCGGCGGGACTTAGCAGTTTTCGCAGCTCCGATTCGCCAAGCCCGCTGTCTTCCAGCGCGACATCGAACACCGGACGATTTTCACCGTAGGCGCGTTTGGCAATCGCCGCGGCACGTTCGTAGCCAATTACCGGATTAAGCACGGTGACCAGGATGGGATTGCGCGCCAAGACCTCGTTCATGCGGTCGTGGCGGACGCGGAAACCGGCGATGGCTTTGTCCGCAAGCAGGCGCGAGCTGTTGGCCAGCAACTCGATCGACTGCAGCAGGTTGTGGGCGATCACCGGCAGCATCACGTTGAGCTGGAAATTGCCGGCCTGCCCGGCAATGGTGATGGTCGCGTGGTTGCCGATCACTTGCGCACAGACCATCGCGACGGCCTCCGGAATCACCGGATTGACCTTGCCCGGCATGATCGAACTGCCCGGCTGCAGCGCCGGCAGCTCGATTTCACCCAAACCCGCCAGCGGCCCGGAATTCATCCATCGCAGGTCATTGGAAATTTTCATCAGGGCGCAGGCCAGGACGTTGAGCTGGCCAGAAAACTCCACCGCTGCGTCCTGCGCGGCTATGCCCTCGAACAGGTTCGCAGCCACCGAGAATTTCACGCCGGTATCGACGCGCAGCCGGGCGACGGCGCGCTTGCCTAAGCGCCGATCGGCGTTGATGCCGGTACCAATCGCCGTGCCACCCAACGGCAGGCGCTGCAGGCGCTTGGCGCTGTCGTCGAGGCGCTCGACGGCCGAAGCCAGCTGCGCCGACCATGCTGAAAGTTCCTGCCCGAGGGTCAGCGGCATCGCGTCCATCAGGTGGGTGCGGCCGGTCTTGACCACACCGGACAGCGAGCGTCCGCGGCGATCAATGGTTGCCTTCAAGTGCTTGAGCGCCGGACGCAGCTGTTCACGCCACGCCAGTGCCGCCGACACCTGGATCGCGGTGGGAATGACGTCGTTCGAACTCTGGCCGAGGTTGACCTCGTCGTTGGGATGGACTGGCTTTTCCAGCCGCCGCGACGCCAGGCTGGCTATGACCTCGTTGGCATTCATGTTGCTCGACGTGCCCGAGCCGGTCTGGAACACGTCGATGGGGAAATGTTGGTCGAACTCGCCGCGCGCCACCGCTTCGGCGGCTTGGACAATGGCGGCGGCGCGGGCTTTCGGCAGCAGCCCGAGCGAGGCATTCGCGCTGGCAGCGGCCACCTTGACCAGGGCCAGCGCACGAAGGAAGGTCCTCGGCAGACGCAGGCCCGAAATGGGGAAATTCTCGACCGCGCGCTGTGTCTGGGCGCCATAAAGGGCCTCGGCGGGCACGCGCAACTCGCCCATGCTGTCGTGTTCGACCCGGGTTTTTCCGCTCATCACGCGCTCCAATACGTCGACCAAACGATGATAGCCCTCGCGCTGGTCTAAAATGTGGCTCCCCACTGGAGCCAGACGATGTCCGAAGCCAGCCTGCTCGCCCTGTCACCGCTCGATGGCCGCTATGCCGGCAAGTGCGACGCACTGCGGCCGATCTTTTCCGAATATGGGCTGATCCGGGCGCGGGTTCGGGTGGAAGTGGAGTGGCTGTTGGCGCTAGCCGCCGAACCGGCCATCGTCGAGCTGCCGGCGTTTTCCGACGCGGCCGCCGAGCGCCTGCGTGCGCTGGCTGATGACTTCTCGACCGGCGATGCCGCCCGCGTCAAGGAGATCGAACGGACCACCAACCACGACGTCAAGGCGGTCGAATACTTCATCAAGGAAAAGCTCAAGGACGACGCCGCACACGCTGGATCGGAGCTGGGCCGCGCGCTGGAGTTCGTGCATTTCGCCTGCACATCCGAGGACATCAACAATCTCAGCTATTCGCTGATGCTGGCCGAAGCGCGCGCCGCCGTCCTGATGCCGGCGCTGGACAGGCTGGGCGTTGTTTTGGGCGCGATGGCGCACGAGCACGCCGGCCTGCCGATGCTCTCGCGCACGCACGGCCAGACCGCCTCGCCGACCACGGTCGGCAAGGAAATCGCCAATACGCTGGCGCGGCTGGAACGGCAGATGTTGCAGCTCGGCCGCATCGAAATGCTGGGCAAGATCAACGGCGCAGTCGGCAACTACAACGCCCACGTCGTGGCTTACCCGGAGGTCGACTGGCCATCGTTTGCCCGTCGTTTCGTCGAATCGCTTGACCTCACCTTCAACCCGTACACCACGCAGATCGAACCGCACGACGGCATCGCCGAGCTGTGCGACGTGCAGCGGCGCATCAATACCCTCCTGATCGACCTCTGCCGAGACACCTGGGGCTATGTTTCGCTGGGCTATTTCAAGCAGTCGGTGAAGGCCGGCGAAGTCGGCTCCTCGACCATGCCGCACAAGGTCAACCCCATCGATTTCGAGAACGCCGAGGGCAACTTCGGCATCGCCAACGCCTTGCTCGGGCATTTCGCGGAAAAACTGCCGATCAGCCGCTGGCAGCGCGACCTGACCGATTCCACCGTGCTGCGTGCGCTGGGCACCGCCTTCGGCCATACCCTGATCGCGCTCGACGCGTTGATGCGCGGTCTGGGCAAGCTCAACGCCAATCCCGAGCGCTTGGCCGCCGACCTCGACGCGGCCTGGGAAGTGCTGGCCGAACCCGTGCAGACGGTAATGCGCCGCCATGGCTTGCCCAACCCCTACGAGCAGCTCAAGGCGCTGACCCGTGGACAGGGCATCACCGAAACATCGATGCGCGAGTTCATCGCCGGCCTCGACCTGCCCGCAGACGCCAAGGCACGTCTGCTGGCGCTGACGCCGGGGTCCTATGTCGGGCTGGCGGAAAAACTCGCCACGGAAATTTGACTGCATCGCGCGCAGGAGCGATGGCAATCGCGAACATGACTGCCGTGGACTTGGCGATCTCTACACTAATCCGATTACCGTAACCGCGGCATCCGTTGTCGCGATTGCCATCGCTCCTACAAAGAAAATCCGGCCATGATCGAAATCAACGCCAGCCAAAAACACTTCCTCGGCCTGCCGGTCGCCGATTTCCTGCGCGCCTACTGGCAGAAGAAACCGCTGCTGATCCGCCAGGCATTTCCGGGCTATGTCGCGCCGCTGACGCCGGAAGACCTCGCCGGCCTTGCCTGCGAGGAGGCCGCGCTTTCCCGGCTGGTCACCTACCAGCGCAGGAAGGACGAATGGACCCTGCGCTCCGGGCCGTTCGCTGAAGACGAATTTCCCAAGCTCGGCAAGAAGGACTGGACCCTGCTGGTGCAGGACATGGACAAGTGGGACATGGACGTGCGCGCCCTGCTCGACCGCTTCCGCTTCCTGCCGGCCTGGCGCATCGATGACGTGATGATCAGCTTCGCCACGCCGGGCGGCTCGGTTGGCCCGCACGTAGACCAGTACGACGTTTTCCTGCTGCAGGCGCAGGGCCGGCGGCGCTGGCAGATCGATGTCGACCCGAAGGCATCGAAAGCCTTCCGGCCAGGCGTTGACCTGAAACTGCTGCAGACTTTCAACGCATCGCACGAATGGGTGCTGGAGCCCGGCGACATGCTCTACCTGCCTCCGGGGGTGCCGCACCATGGCGAGGCGGTGGATGCGTGCATGACCTTCTCCATCGGGATGCGCGCGCCATCGCAGGCAGAGCTCATCGTCGACCTGGCCGAGGAACTGGCGGCCACGCTGGCCGAGGAAGCGCGTTACGCCGATCCCGACTTGCGCGAACCGGCCGATGCCTTTGAGATCGATGACGACGCGCTCGCCCGCGTCGACTTGGCTCTTGCGGCCCTGCAAGGCATGGACGCGGCGAAAAAGCGCGAATGGTTCGGCCGTTTCATCACCCGCTACCGCGCGTCCGGCGAGATTTCCGCCGCGCCGAAGACGCCAGGCATCGCAGCGGTGGAAAAATCCCTGCTTGAAGGCGGCCTGCTGCTGCGCCATCCCTTTGCCCGCGCCGCCTGGAGCCGCCAGGGCAGGCAGGCGCAACTGTTTGTAAGCGGCGAGTCCTTCGCCATGGGCGCGGACAATGCGCGCCTGCTGGCGCAGCGCGATGCACTCGACGAAGCCGCCTTCGCCAAGCTGGACATAGCCGCCCGAGTTGCGGTGGAATCACTGCTGCAGCGCGGCTTCTACCGACTTCAACGACCTTCGAGAAACCGCCGATGAGCCTGTTGCCCAGCGCTGATTTCCGTGTCGAGCCCGCCGATTACAGCATCGATTTCAAGGACCTGCGCGCCGTTCGCGAGCCGGTCTTCGTGATCGAACAGAACGTCCCGCTGGAGTTGGAGTGGGATGACCTCGACCCGCACTGCCACCACGTCATCGCCCGCGACAACCAGCACCGCCCGATCGGTACCGGTCGACTGACGCCCGAGCACACCATCGGCCGCATGGCCGTGCTGCACGAGTGGCGCGGCCAGGGCGTGGGCGAAGCCCTGCTGCAGGCCTTGATCGAAAAAGCGCGCGAACTGGGCTGGCCAGAGGTGAGCCTGCATGCCCAGGTCAGCGCGATTGGTTTTTATGGAAAATTCGGTTTCACCAGCTATGGCGAGCAATACGAGGAGGCCGGCATCCAGCACCGGTCGATGCGGCTGTCGTTGCCTCCAGCCGTGACGTCATCGGGTCGTCCTCCCGCCGTGGCCCGCGGCCCCTCTGGACGGCCAATCGAATTCGACGGCGTCGACGCTGTCATCGAGGCAACCCGCATCCTGATCCTCGACGCGCGGCGCGAACTGGTGGTCTACACCCGCGACCTGGAGCATGCGGTCTATGCCCATCCGGCCGTGGTCGATGCCTTCAAACAGTTCGCCATCGCCGGGCGCGGTGGCGTGGCGCGCATTCTGGTGCAGGACCCGGGCGTGGCGCAGGCGGAGCCGCATCCCCTGCTCGCCCTGTCCCAGCGCCTGTCCTCGGCGTTTGAGTTGCGCACACCGCAAGACCCGGAAGACATGCAGTACCCATCGGTCTACGTGGCCAACGATCGCGACGGCTTCCTGTTCCGCCTGCTCGGCAGCCGCTTCGAGGGCGAATGGTGCGAGGCCCTGCCAGCGCGCAGCCGCCAGCTCAATGAGGAATTCCGCCGCGTCTGGGAACGCTGCCGGCCATGCTCGGAGTTCCGGGCGCTGGGCATTTGATGCGGCAAAGCCTGGCAAAAAGCCGCAGGTCGGGCGACGGCTGGGCGTAGGTCGGCTTTGAACCCGACATCGCGCATCGCCAATTCACCGGTGATCCAGCGGAGACCGGTTCCAGAACAAGAAAGCCGTCGGGCTGAGACTCGACCCGCACCCGACATCACATACTCTCAAACACCCACGAATTCGACACGTGCCCATCCCGGGCGCAAATCCGACGGGTCAAGCGCCGCCCTATGGCAGCGGCTTGGCTCGGGCTATAATTCCGGGCCCGATCGAGCGCGTCCCGATCGGGGAATCATTCCAGCCCGAACAATGACTTGGCCTGCACTTTTCAGCGAGGCGATAGCGAATCCGTGGATAGCCTGATCAAGCAGTTTTCCCAGACCTCGCAGCTTTCCGGCGGCAACGCCGCCTTCATCGAAGACCTGTACGAGCAGTATCTGGCCGATGCCGACAGCGTCGGCGCGAAGTGGAAAGCCTATTTCGACGGCTTCAAGGGCCGGGAGGCCGGCGACGTGGCGCATTCGACCGTGATAGCGCAGGTGCAACGCGCCGCCGCACAGGCCAGACATGGCGTCGCCGCGCCCGCTGCCGGCATCGACGAAGAAGCCGCGCGCAAGCAGACGGCCGTCGGCAAGCTGGTCACCGCCTACCGCTCGCGCGGCCACCTCGCCGCCAACCTCGATCCGTTGGCCATGACGGCGCCGGAAGACGCTCCCGACCTGGGTCTCGCCTTCCACGACCTGAGCGAGGCCGACCTTGACCGCGAGTTCGCCGCCAGCACCTGGTTCGGCGGCCAGAAATACAAGCTGCGCGACCTGATTGCCCGCCTCAAGGCCACCTATAGCAGCAGCGTCGGCGCCGAGTTCATGCACATCTCCGACGCCGTGCAGCGGCGCTGGATGCAGCAGCGGTTCGAAGGCGCCGCCGGCAACTTCGGCTTCGACGCGGGTTTCAAGACCCGCATCCTCGAGCGGCTCACCGCTGCCGAGGGGCTGGAGCGCTACCTGCACACCAGATATGTCGGCCAGAAGCGTTTCTCGCTGGAAGGCGGCGATGCCTTGATCCCGCTGATGGACACCCTGGTGCGCCGCGGCGGCGAGAACGGCGTCAAGGATGTGGTGATCGGCATGGCCCACCGCGGCCGTCTTAACGTGCTGATCAACACGCTGGGCAAGCCGACCGAAAAACTCTTTGCCGAGTTCGAGGGCAAGTTCGATCATCCAGATACGCCGGAACACTCGGGCGACGTGAAGTACCACATGGGCTTTTCCGCCGACGTCGCCACGCCCGGCGGCCCGGTGCACCTGGCGCTCGCGTTCAATCCCTCGCATCTTGAAATCGTCGACCCGGTGGTGGCCGGCAGCGTGCGTGCACGCCAGTTGCGCCGTCAGGACGACGAGCGCACCCAAGTGATGCCGATCCTGATCCACGGTGACGCCGCGTTCGCTGGCCAGGGCGTGATCATGGAGCTGTTCCAGATGTCGCAAGCGCGCGGTTTCGCCGTCGGCGGCACCGTGCATGTGGTGGTCAACAACCAGGTCGGCTTCACCATTTCGCGCCCGGATGACGCCCGTTCGACCCTGTACTGCACCGATCCGGCCAAGATCGTCGGCGCGCCGGTGCTGCATGTGAATGGCGATGATCCGGAAGCCGTGGTGTTCTGCGCCCAGGTCGCCTTCGACTTCCGCAGGACGTTCGGCCGCGACGTGGTCATCGACCTGGTCTGCTACCGCCGCCACGGCCACAACGAAGCCGACGAGCCGGCAGCCACACAACCGCTGATGTACCAGAACATCCGCGCCCGCAAGACCACGCGCGAGCTGTATTCGGATCGCCTGGTGGCGCAGGGCGTGCTGGATGCCGATGCCAGCAAGGCGCTGGTCGACGGCTACCGCAACAAGCTCGACAAAGGCCTGGTAACCACCGAACTGGCCGATGTTGGCAAGGACCCCTACGGCATCGACTGGACGCCGTGGCTGCAGGGCAAACTGTCCGACAGCGTGAAAACCGGCATGCCGCGGTTTTCGCTCGACAGCCTCGCGAAGAAGATCAACACGCTGCCGGAGGCGCTGACGCTGCATCCGCGCGTCGCCAAGGTTTACGAGGATCGGCGCAAGATGGCCGCCGGCGAACTGGATATGGATTGGGGCTTTGCCGAGAACCTCGCCTATGCCAGCCTGCTGACCGAAGGCTACCGCCTGCGGCTGGTCGGCCAGGACGCCGGTCGCGGCACCTTCTTCCATCGCCACGCCGTACTGCATGACCAGGTGACGGGCGAAGCGTTGCTGCCGCTGCGACAGCTCGCCCAACGGCCCGAACACGCGGTGATCATTGATTCACTGCTGTCCGAAGAAGCGGTGATGGCTTTCGAATACGGTTATTCCACCGCCGAACCGATGACCCTGAACATCTGGGAAGGCCAGTTCGGCGACTTCGCCAATGGCGCCCAGGTCGTGATCGACCAGTTCATATCCTCGGGCGAATCCAAGTGGAACCGCCTGTGTGGGCTGGTGCTGTTCCTGCCGCATGGTTATGAAGGGCAAGGCCCCGAGCACAGCTCGGCGCGGCTGGAGCGCTTTCTGCAGCTCTGCGCCCTGAACAACATCCAGGTCTGCACGCCGACCACGCCCGCGCAGATGTTCCACATGCTGCGCCGGCAGATGCTGCGCGCCACCCGCAAACCGCTGGTGGTGATGACGCCAAAATCCATGCTGCGCAACAAGCTGTCGGTCTCGAGCATGGAAGATCTGGCTGACGGCAGCTTCCACAACTTGATCCCCGACACTCGCTGCAAGGATCCCGGCAAGGCGCGCCGCGTCGTGGTCTGCGGCGGCAAGGTCTATTACGACCTGGTCGAGGCCGCGGAAGCCAAGGGCCTGGACGACGTCGCCATCGTCCGCATCGAGCAGTTGTACCCATTCCCGCGCGAGGAACTGGCCGCCGAACTCAAGCGCTTTGCCCATGCGAAGGAAGTGAGCTGGTGCCAGGAAGAGCCGATGAACCAGGGCGCCTGGTACCAGATCCAGCACCATTTGCGCACCTGCCTGCAGGCCGGTCAGGTGCTCGATTACACCGGTCGCGCCCGCTCTGCGGCGCCTGCCTGCGGACACCTCAAGTCGCACGTGGCCGAGCAGGCCGAACTCCTCGCCGACGCCCTGGTCAATCCGGCCGACGGCGACCATGTCAGCGAATAACCAAACACCTCACCCAGGGCAACGTCCATGAGCATCGAAGTCAAAGTCCCCGTCCTTCCGGAATCCGTGTCCGACGCCACCATCGCCACCTGGCACAAGAAGGCCGGCGACAGCGTGCGCCGCGACGAGAACCTGCTGGATCTGGAAACCGACAAGGTCGTGCTGGAAGTGCCTTCGCCGGTGGACGGCGTGCTCAAGGAGCTCAGGTTCAAGGAGGGCGACACCGTCACCAGCTCGCAGGTGATCGCGATCATCGAGGAAGGCGTGGTTGCGGCCGCGCCTGTGCCTGCCACTGCCGCCCCTGCAGGAGCGGCGGCAACCGCGACCAAGGTCGAGGCCGCACCGGCACCGGTCGCGACGTCCGCCGCTCCTGCAACAACCCTGCCGCCCGGCGCCGCCTTCTACGCCGCACAGAACAACGTCAATCCCGCCGACGTCGCCGGCACCGGCCGCAAGGGCGCGGTGACCAAGGAAGATCTGGTCAACCACGTCAAGGGCGGCGGTGGCGCGCGTCCGGAATCGCGCGTGCCGATGACCCGCATCCGCCAGCGCATTGCCGAACGAATGATGCAGTCGAAGAACTCCATCGCCATGCTTACTTCGTTCAACGAAGTGAACCTGGGCAAGGTCATGGCCATGCGCAAGGACCTCGGCGAACCGTTCGAGAAAACCCACGGCATCAAGCTCGGCTTCATGAGCTTCTTTGCCAAAGCGGCGGCCAACGCGCTGCAAAAATACCCGGTGGTCAATTCGTCGGTCGACGGCACCGACGTGATCTACCACGGCTACGCCGACATCTCGATCGCCGTGTCCACCGACAAGGGTCTGGTCACGCCGGTGCTGCGCAACGTCGAGAACATGTCCTTCGCCGACATCGAGGGCGCCATCGCCGGCTACGCCAAGGCGGCGCGTGAGGGCGGCCTGAAGCTGGAAGACCTGCAGGGCGGCACCTTCACCATCACCAACGGCGGCACCTTCGGCTCGCTGATGTCGACGCCGATCGTCAACCCGCCGCAGTCGGCCATTTTGGGCATGCACGCCATCAAGGAGCGCCCGATCGCCGAAAACGGCCAGGTGCTGATCGCGCCGATGATGTATATCGCGCTGTCCTACGACCACCGCATCGTCGACGGCAAGGACGCGGTGCTGTTCCTGGTCGACATCAAGAACCAGCTGGAAAACCCGCATCGCATGCTGTTGGGCCTGTAATTCTGTTTCCCTCTCCCACCGGCAACCGCAGGAAGTGCAAAGCTGCGAGGGCGACGCCTAGCGCCGGGTGAGGGCACGACCACGTCGCGCGCTCACAGTGAACGAACCCTCATCCGGCGCTACGCGCCACCTTCTCCCCCAAAGGGAAAGGGAACATTTTCAAGGACTCGGCAATGAGCGAACAATTCGACGTAGTGATCATCGGCGGCGGCCCCGGCGGTTACGTGGCGGCCATCCGCGCCGCACAGTTGGGCCTGAAGACTGCCTGCGTGGATGCCTTCATCGGCAAGGACGGCAAGCCGGCCCTGGGTGGCACCTGCCTCAACGTCGGCTGCATCCCGTCCAAGGCGTTGCTCGATTCCTCGCGCCAGTTCCACAACCTCACGCACAGTTTCGCCGACCATGGCATCAGCGCCGACAACGCACGCATCGACGTGCCGGCGATGATCGCGCGCAAGGACAAGATCGTTAAGCAGTTCACCGGCGGCATCACCCAGTTGTTCAAGGGCAACAAGGCCAATCCGGTGACGCCGATCGCCGGTTTCGCCACGATCAAGCCGGGCAAGGTGGTCAGCATCAAGGGCCACGATGGCAAGGTCGCCGAGATCAGCGCGAAAAAAATCATCATCGCCGTCGGCTCGCAGTCGATCGAACTGCCGTTCGCCAAATTCGACAATCAGATGATCCTCGACAACGTCGGCGGCCTCGACCTGACCGAAGTGCCCAAGCGCCTTGGCGTGATCGGTTCCGGCGTGATCGGGCTGGAACTGGGCAGCGTCTGGCGCCGCCTCGGCAGCGAGGTCACCATTCTCGAAGCTCTGCCCGACTTCCTCGCCGCCGTCGATGCCGATATCGCCAAGGCCGCTGCGCGAGAGTTCAAGAAACAAGGCCTCGACATCAAGCTTGGCGCGAAAGTCGGCAAGGCCGAGATCAAGGGCAGCGAAGTGCATCTCACCTACGCCGATGCCAGCGGCGAAAAATCGCTGGTGGTCGACAAACTGCTGGTCGCCGTCGGCCGCAAGCCAGCCACCGCCGGCCTGCTTGCCGATGGCACTGGCGTGAAACTGGATGAGCGTGGCCGCGTAATCGTCGACGAACACTGCTACACCGGTGTCGAGGGCATCTGGGCGATCGGCGACTGCGTGCGCGGCCCGATGCTGGCGCACAAGGCGTCCGAGGAAGGCATCGCCGTGGCGGAAGTGATCGCCGGGCTGCCGGGACACGTCAATCTCGATACCGTGCCCTGGGTGATCTACACCGAGCCGGAAATCGCCTGGGTTGGCAAGACCGAAGCCGAGTGCAAGGCCGCCGGCATCCCGTACAAGGTCGGCACCTTTCCCTTCGCAGCCATAGGCCGCGCCGTTGCGATGAATGAAACCGCCGGCCTGGTGAAGGTGATCGCCCATGCCGAAACCGACCGCATCCTCGGCCTGCACCTGTGTGGCGCCAATGTTTCCGAGCTGGTGCACGAGGGCGTGGTGGCCATGGAATTCAACGGCTCCGCCGACGACCTCGCGCGCATCTGCCACGCGCACCCGACCTTGTCCGAAGCCGTGCATGAAGCAGCGCTGGCGGTGGACAAGCGGGCGATCCACAAGGCGAACTGATGGGCCGCCCCCTTCCCGCCGCCCGCGGATTTCGCCCGATCATAGTTCGCCCATGGCTCAATGCGGCATGCGTCGTCGCTCTGCTGGCGGTCACGCATGCCCCCGTTGCCGTTGGCAGCCCAAGCAACGCTGACTGTGACAGGGCCAGAGCGCTGCCGGCTGGTGCCGACGCGGAATCGCGACGCATCACTTGCGAGATTCCGGCCGAGTTCCAGGAAGATGTTTCCTTGGCACAGTTCTTCGGCAGGGAAATGCGCCTCCACGATATAGCGGCATGGCTCACGACCGACGCGCTCAAAGATGCGGGCGCATTCAACGAAATGCCCGGTCCGGGCCAGGGCTGGCTAACGCGGGAGTACGACGATCGCGTCGAAGTTCGTTATTTCAGCGAGCATGATTTCGACCTGCTGGCTTTCGCGCAGGCAGACCTGGACATCGCATCGGCCAAGGCCGTGCGCCCCCGTCGGCTGCAACCTCCCCAGCCGCCCACTACCGAAGAGCGCGCCCGGCTGCTGGCTCGCAACCTCGCGGTTTCGCGCGAAGCATTACGCTGTTCGAAGTCGATAAACACCATAGTCTTGCGGTTTGATCGGGGCAGTCGCACGGAAATCCGGGTCTATGTGATCTCGGCATGGAGCGGCGGACAGCTGGTATTCGGAGGGCACAGTCTTTACACCGTCTCGGCAGACGGCAAGGCTATGCTCAGTGAGTACTCGCACACTCGAGGCTGCCTGCTATTCGATCCGCCTGCAGAAAATCAGGTTGGCCTGGTGGTGACTCACCTTTCCACGCCAACGCCTGACGAATTCCATGTCTTCCTCAGCCTGCAGCACCAACTTCCGATCCGCGTCGTAACTACAACCAACGGACTGATCTGGGAAGTGAAAGAAGGCTCCATCCGCCTGCTTGTACCGTCGAAGGAAATCCCTGACAGTCCCGGCAAAGACCCATGATTCCTACATCGACCTTCCCCGCCTTCCGCATCCACAGCGATGACGCAGGCTACCGCGCCGGCATCGAATCAATAGGCCTCGACGAGCTCTCGCCCGGCGAGATCGTGATCAAGGTCGAATACTCTTCGGTCAACTACAAGGACGCGCTCGCCGGCACGGGCAAAGGCAGGATCCTGCGCTCGTTTCCGCTCAATGGCGGCATCGACGTTGCCGGCTACGTAGTCTCTTCCAGCGATCCGGCATTCAAGGAAGGCGATGCCGTGCTGTGCACTGGCTGCGGCCTGTCGGAAACCCGCGATGGCGGTTATTCGCAATACGCGCGGCTGGAGTCGCGCTGGACGATCCCGCTGCCTGAGGGCCTAAGCCTGCGCGAAAGCATGATCCTGGGGACGGCTGGCTTTACGGCGGGTCTGGCGCTGTTGCGCCTGCAGGAAAACCGCCAGCATCCCGGACTCGGGCCAATCGCCGTCAGCGGCGCCAGCGGCGGTGTTGGCAGCCTCGCCATCGCCATCTTCGCCAGAGCCGGCTTTGAAGTGCATGCGATCAGCGGCAAGCTGGCGCAGGCCGATGCCCTGAGGGCTATCGGTGCCGCGCAGGTGCTGTCGCGCGAATCGGTACAGACCGCGAAGCCGATGGACAGCACGCGCTTTGGCGGTGCGCTCGACAACGTCGGCGGACCCATGCTGACCAGTCTGCTGGCGCAGACCGCGCCTTATGGCAATGTCGCCAGCTGCGGGCTTGCCGGCAGCCCGATGCTGGAGGCAACGGTGATGCCCTTCATCATCCGCGGCGTATCTCTGCTCGGCATTGCTTCGGCCGGTACCGCGCGCGATCTGCGCGAACAGGTCTGGCAGCGACTGGCCAGCGAGTGGAAGCCGTCGACGCTTGAACGCATCTGCACGCGCGAAATCGGCCTCGATGGACTGCCCGAAGTGTTCGACCTGATGCTGGTTGGTGCGTCCTTCGGCCGCACCGTGGTAAGAATGTGACGGCAGGCTTGCGTTATCCGGGCTGCCCGGGCATACAATCACCTATCTTTACGGAGGCCCCATGGCACGCATCCTGATCGTCGACGACTCCCCGTCCCAACAAATGGGCATGAAGCGCATTGTCGAAAAGCTCGGCCACGAGGCGCTAACCGCCGATGACGGCGCTTCCGGCGTGGAAGTGGCCAAGGCCGAAAAACCCGACCTGATCCTGATGGACGTGGTGATGCCCAACCTCAATGGCTTCCAGGCGACCCGCGCGATTTCCAAGGAATCGACCACCGCGCACATCCCGATCGTGCTGGTGACCACGAAGGACCAGGAAACCGACAAGGTCTGGGGCATGCGCCAGGGCGCCAAAGCCTACATCACCAAGCCGTTTTCCGAGCCCCAATTGGTGGAGATCATCAACAAGCTGCTCGGCAGCTGATCGGGCACGGATAATAAATTGATTCAGCAAAGGGCGAGGAAACTCGCCCTTTTCTTTTGGCCGCGATGCTCCTCAGCGACTGCTGCGCTCGGTTTCGAACGCCTCTGCCATCTGCCGGTACAGCGCTTTCTGCGCTTCGGTTTCGGCTTTGGGCGCGCGGATCTCGATCTCGACGATCTGGTCGCCGGCCTCAGGTTTCCCGGGCAAGCCACGACCGCGCAGACGCAAGCGTCGTCCCGCGTCTGAATCCGGGGGAATGCGCAACTCCACCGTCCCGCCCAACGTCGGTACCGCCACCGTGCAACCCAGCGCGGCTTCCCAGGGGTTGAGCGCCAGCGTGTGCAGGATGTTGCGGCCATCCACCTCGAACTGGGCATGCGGCAGGTAATCGATCTCCAGCAGCACATCACCGCGTCCACGGCCCTGCCCCGGCAGGCGGATGGCCTGGCCCGGCTTGATGCCTGCGGGAATCTTCACGTCCAGCGTTTTGCCATCGATCTGGATTCGCTGGTTGCCACCCGCATGGGCTAGTTCCAGCGGGATGTTGAGCTTGACCCGCGTCTCACCCGTGGGCGCGGCCTGTGCACGCTGGCCGCGACCACCGAACAATGATTCAAAAAAATCGCTGAAGCCGGCGCCATTCCCGCCGTTGGCATCGCCAAAGTCAAAATTGAAGTCACGCGGTTGGCCGCCCCGTTGGAAGCCCGAGAAATCCGGCGGTGGCCGGAACTCCTCGCCAGGCCGGTAGCCGCGGGCGCGGAGCTGATCGTAATCGGCCCGCTTTTCCTTGTCGCGCAGCACTTCGTAGGCCTCGTTCACGGCTTTGAAGCGCTCTTCCGCGTCCTTGTCCTTGTTCTTGTCCGGGTGGAACTTGCGTGCCAAGCGCCGATAAGCGGTTTTTATCTCCGCCTCGCCCGAGCCTGGCTCGACACCCAGCGTCTGGTAGTAATCCTTGAACTGCATCAGGCGACTCCAATTGAAAGGCCCGCGAAGCGAACTCCGCGGGCCGATTTTAGCGCCTCGCCGACGGCGCGGGGCGTTGCCCGCGCAACGGCATGCGGCTTATTGCACGCTGATGCGTCGCGGCGTGCTCTCTGCACGCTTGGGGATGGCGATCTCCAACACACCATTGCGACCAATGGCGACGATGCCGTCATGGTCGGCGCTCTCGGGCAGGGCGAAGCGGCGATGGAACACGCCGTGCGTTCGTTCGTCGAGCGCGTAATGCTCGTTCTCATGGCGCGGCTCGGCCTTGCGCTCGCCCTTGATGCTCAGGATGCCCTTGTCCATGCTGATTTCGATGTCTTTCGGATCCATGCCGGGCAGGTCGGCGAAGATGACGAAGCGTGCAGCCTCTTCCCTGATGTCCACGCGCGGCAGCCATTGGCTGGTGGCCGTGCCGATTGCTGCGGCGTTATTGTCGTGATCGTTGAACAGCTTGGTGAACGCCTGCCTGATTTCGTCGTGACGCGGATTGCGGATATTGAAAGCATGGTGGCGAATGAAACTCATGGTCCTGGCTCCTGGATGGTGCGTCCGGTGTCGGCCGCTTGCCAATGAACTGTGTCCGGCGACGACGATTTCAAGACGAACACAAGCCGTTCATCTTTCTCGTTTAAACTCGGTTCTGTTTCCAGCTCGCCTGCGTGATGCCGCCATCCCAGGCAAGCGAAACCCCATCCCTTGAACCCGAAGCGAGAAGACCCCATGAGCATCCAGATTGGCGAACGCATTCCCGAAGCCACCCTCAACACCCTCAAGGATGGCGTGCAGGCCATCAATACCAGCGAACTTTTCGACGGCAAGAAAGTGGTCGTGTTCGCTGTACCGGGCGCATTCACGCCGACCTGCTCGGCCAAGCACCTGCCCGGCTACATCGACAAGCTCGATGCCTTCAGCGCGAAAGGTTTCGAAGTCGCCTGCCTTTCGGTCAACGATGCCTTCGTGATGGGTGCCTGGGCGAAAAACCAGAACGTGCCCGGAGCCGTGCACATGCTGGCGGACGGCAACGGCGCATTCACCAAGTCATTGGGCCTCGAGCTTGATGCCACGGCCTTCGGCATGGGCTTGCGCGCCAAGCGTTTCGCCATGGTGGTGGACAACGGCGTGGTTACGCAACTGCATATCGAGGCACCCGGTGAATTCAAGGTATCGGCGGCTGATTACGTGCTGGAACACCTGGGCTGAGCCTGCAACGTAATCCCGTGGTATCAAGCCTTGCAATGCTTGGCGGGCTGTAACCGAAAACACGTTTACGCAAGATTCCGACGATCACTGGCACGGCCGGCAAAGAACTTGGGACGCGGTGAATTTCAAAACAATTCACCGCATCCGTTTCTTCAGCGCCACCACGGCGCAACAACAGTCAACAAACGGTTCCGCGCAACGGCTCCATTGGGCAGAACGCCTTTCCTTCTCGCAACCATCAGAAATAAATACGATGCAATCCACGCTTCGCGCTTGACTGGGCGCTGAACCACCGCGCTTCAGGTGAGGTTGTGACTGCTGCGCCTAGCTTGCGTTGCAACGGCAACCATTGCCGCAAATGGAGAACCAGTCATGAAACGAATCATGGGCTTCATCCTCCTGTCCATGTCTGCGCTTTCGCTGTCTTCGGCGGCACTTGCCAGCGCTTGCCAGAACTGTGGTCGCATTACCCGCATCGAAGTCATCGACAGCCATCGTTCCGCCACCGGTGGCGCCGTCATCGGCGCGATAGTCGGCGGTGCGGTGGGCAATCAGGTCGGGAATGGCGACGGTCGCAAGCTGGCTACTGTCGCCGGCGCGGTCGGTGGCGCCTATGCTGGCCGTGAAATCGCCGAGAACTCGGAAAAAACCCGCTATCGCATCACCGTGCTGATGCAAGACGGCCGCGTAGTAAATCGCACGCAGGACCAAGTCGGCCGGATGCATGTCGGTAGCGAAGTGCGCGTCAAGAATGGCCGCGTACGCCCGCGTTGAACCAGCCATCTCGTTGATAAAAACGGCGCGCTCATCCGCGCCGTTTTTTATTCTGAAAATCAGCGCAGTACGCGCAGCTTCAACTCGGCCCATGCGCCGCTGTCGGCCAGCGCGGTGATGCGGACTTCGCCGGTCTTGTCGAAAGCGTGCACGAAACCGGCGCCGCCCTGCGTGTCGGCAATCCATTCACCGTTGGCCAGCCAGCGCACGCGCGTGGTGGTGCCAAGGGCGCGCAGCCGCAATTGCGCAGGTTTCATGCTGTTGGGCGCACGCGCGAGCGTGGTCCCTTCGGCCGGACCGTCGATGCGCAGGGTTTCCATGGCATCCAGGGCATCGGGCGCGCAATCGCTGGACAGCGCGGGTATCGCCGACGCCTTGCGCTCAGCCGCTGGCAGCCAGGGATAGGCAAGGCTGGGCCAACGTGCGATCTCGAATTCGCGGCTTGCATGCGGCAATGAGCATTGTGCGGACAGGCGCCGTCCGGTCGCGGTGTCAACGTTGATTTTCAATCGTCCTGAACTCCACAACCGCGCTTCGCGCTCCGGCCAGGTCGGCGGCAGGCTTCCTAACAGGGCCAAAGCCTCGCGCTTGCGCTGGCAAAGCCCGGGAGCCGCAGGATCCGGCGGCAAACCCAATGGCCAGCAAACGCCGACTTCGATCACGCCAACGGCACTTCGCGACGCAGCGCGGCGCGGCGCACGCGGCAGGCTGTCGATGACTTCGAACATCAGCGGCAGCGCCGTCACCGCGCCATATTGGCCCGGCAACGGCGTGCCGTCGGGCCGGCCTATCCACACGCCGACGGTGTAGTCGGTCGTGCTGCCCAGCGCCCAAGCATCGCGGAAACCGTAGCTGGTACCGGTCTTCCACGCGACCTCCAGGCGCCGGCTGGTATCGAAGGTGTCGCTGCGCTCGCCGGGTCGCTCGTGGCGTTCGAGGATGTCGCGGATGATCCAGGCGGCGCCCGCCGACATCAATCGACGATCATTGCTCGCAGTGTCTACGCCCGGCTCCTGCACGGTGTAGTGAACCTTCCCCGCCAGGCCGTCGCGATTCAAGGCCGCGTGGGCGCCGACCAGTTGCTCAAGCGAAACGCCGGCGCCACCAAGGATGATCGACAGGTTGGGGCCGCCGCCTTCGGGGAAACGCAGTTTCACTCCGGCATTGGCAAGACGGGCAGCGAATCGCTCCGGGCCGATGCGGTCGAGCAGGTCCACCGCCGGCACGTTCAGTGACAGGCGCAGCGCGTCCGCCGCAGACACCGGGCCATTGAAAGTGGGATCGAAGTTCTGCGGCCGGTAATCGCCAAAACTCTGGGGCGCGTCCAGCAGCAGGCTTTCCGAATGGATCAGACCGTCGTCAATTGCCAAACCGTAGAGGAAGGGCTTGAGCGTCGATCCGGGCGAACGGGTGGCACGCACCATGTCGACATGGCCCAGCCGCGCGGCATCGCCGAACTCGGCCGATCCAATGTAGGCGCGCGCCTGCATCGTGCGGTTGTCGACCACCAGCAGGGCCGCCGACGTGCGTTCGGGCAACTGCGAGAAATACGCGCTAACCCGATCCTCGAGGATGCGCTGCAAATCGGCATCGATGCTGCTGACAATGCGGCTGCGCCCGGGATACTCGGAATGCAAGCGCTGCGCCAGCAAGGCCGCCAACAGCGGCGGCTGCAACTGTCGCGCCACCACGGATTCGATGCGAGCGTCGTCGGCTTCCGGTTGCGTCCAAACACCTTGCGCAACGAGGCGATCAAGGACCTTGTCGCGCGCCTTGCGCGCTGCGTCTGGATGGCGATCGGGGCGCAGGCGACTGGGCATCTGCGGCAACACCGCAAGAAGCGCTGCCTCGGCATGGGAGAGGTTTTTCGCCGGCTTGCCCAGATAGGCCCAACTGGCCGCTTCCACGCCTTCGATGGTGCCGCCGAACGGCGCATTATCGAGATAGAGCGTGAGGATTTCCGCTTTTGACAGATGCCATTCCAACTGCAGCGCACGCAGCGATTGCCGGAATTTTCCGAGCGGCGTGCGCGGATGCGGTTCAATGATGCGCGCCACCTGCATGGTCAACGTCGAACCGCCGGAAACGATGCGGCCCTGACCCGCCCATTGCCCAAAAGCCCGCAGCATGGCCACGGGATTGACGCCCGGATGGCGCCAGAACCAGCGATCCTCGTAGCCGATCAGGGCCTGCAGGTATAGCGGCGACACCGCATCCGGCGTGGTCGGATAGCGCCAGACGGAATCATCATCGGCGAAGGCGCGCAGCGGCCGGCCATCGCGAGCGGTGACAATGGCGCTGGCCTTGCCAGGATCGGGTAACGGCAGCGGAAACACCCGGTCGAGCAGGAGCAGGCCAATGAATATGGCCAGCAGCGATCCCAAGCTGTGTGCGAGGCGTCGCTGCCAGCGGCGCGGAGCGAAAGATGAATACAGCATCGGTTTTCCTGCAGCATCTCGTAGGAGCGATGGCAATCGCGACAACCAACATCAGGGTCACGGCAAACAGACGGGTTTGGAGAAAGCCGCTTCCGAGGCAAACATGTCGCGATTGCCATCGCGCCTACGGGTGTTGGTCAGGGCTGCACCACCGTCATTACCGCCGGCACCGACTTGCCGATGCCGCGCAGCGTCGGACGGTACATGTCCTCGATCTGCGGGGGCGGCACGACATAGGTGCCGGGCGTGACAGCGCGCACCAGGTAGAACAACTTGGCCGTGCCGCCGGCAAACTTCAACGCGGCCACGTAGCGGTCGTCGCGGTATTCCTCATGGATGATGTCGGATTCGCTGCGGCGGTCGGCCAGGGCCACGCCGTCCACCTTCACATCGGCCCACTGCTCCTCATCGACCAGATTGAGGTTTTCGACCTCCACGCCGGCAGGCAGCAGGTCGACCAGCAGGGCATCGCGCACTTCGTACTTGCCCTGCACGATCAACTCGACGATCAACGGCTGGCCTTCGCGCAGGCGGCCGCCGTCCCAAGGCGTGCCGTCCGGATTGAAATACTTGCGCACCACCGACATCGAACTGTCGTCAGGCGCGGGCCGCTGCGAAGGGATGCCGGCAACATCGATGCTGGCGTACAACGGCACGTCGCTGCGCGTCGAAATGCGCAGGCCGGAGGCCAAGTCGGCATGACCGTAGCTGCCGCTCCAGGAGCGCGCAGCAGCAATCGGCGTCGCCTTGTCGGCAACGCTGACGTCCCCTGAAAACACCTTCGAGCCATCGAGCAGCAGGGTCTTGCCCAGTCGCGCCAAAGCGATCTGTTCCTGCGTGCTGTACCAGACGTAGCGGCCCTGCGAACGCGCCGCCAGATCCTGGGACAGCGCCAGCAGTCGCGCATTGCCATTGGCCGCTTCCAGCTTGTGGCGCTTGAGCAGGGCCAGCATCAGGGCGTTGTCGCGCACGCTCGATCCATAGTCGCCAAGCCAGTCCGGGCGCGCGTCGCTCTTGGCAAAGGCTTCGGCGATGGCCTTGCCGCCGCGGCCCTTGTCACCTTGCAGGTGCAGGGCGATGCCCAATTGCAGCACCGCCAGCGGCGTCAGCGATTTGCTGCGTTCGTTGTCGTAGAGCGCACGCAGCGTGCCCAGTGGCGCGCGGTTGACGCGGGCCAGCACGTAGCCGGCATGCGCCTGGTAGGCAAAACGCATGTGGTCGGCATGGTCGTAGTTGTAAAAGCGGGCACCTCCGGTCAACAGGTCCTCGTTGAGTCGCTCAAGGGATTTTTGCAGCATCGTTTCCGGCACGGCGAAGCCGGCCTCGCGCGCCTCCAGCAGGAACTCGGCGATGTACGGCGTGAGGATCGGATAGGCATCGCTGTCGCCACCCCAGAACGAGAAGTGGCCGTTACTGGTCTGCATCGCCGCCAGCCGGCTGAACGCACCTTCCAGCCGCTTGCGACGCTCCACGTCATTGATGCCGGCAAAGCCCATGCGCTTGGCAGTATCGGCATCGAGCAGCAGCGCTGCATAACCGCGCGTAGTCGTCTGTTCGGCGCAGCCGTAGGGATATTTGAGCAGGTCGTCGAGCGCGCTGGCGAAAGGAATCGGCGGCTGCGTGCTGATGCTGATGCGGGCGTTGACCGTGCCCGGCATCAAGCCGGCAGCGATGTCGCTGCCCAGCGTGAAGTTACCACCCGCGGCAATCGTCTGCAGGCGCGAACGCGCCACGCCACCCCAAGCCGCGCGCACCGGCACCTCGAACTCACGGTTGACCTCATGGCCACCGCCGCTGATCTTCACTCGCACCTTGCCAACGCCAACACCTTCCTTGCCGCTTAGCTGGTAGCGCAACGTCTGCTTGGCATCCGGCAGCAGGGTGATACGTTTGCTCGCAGCATCGATGGCCAACGGCCCATACGTTTGCACCTTGACGGTGAATTCGGCGATGCGGCCGGTGAAGTTCTGCACATCCAGCGTCAACGTGCTGCGATCATTCGGCGCCAGCGCGCGCGGCGCGCTGATTTCCGCGAGGATCGGCGCACGGATGATGCTCTCGGTGCTGGCCTGCCCGTATTGTTCGGCGCCGAACACCATTGCCGATACCCGAAGCGTGCCGTTGAAATCCGGCACGACCAGATTCACGTTGGCTTCGCCGCGGGCATTGAGCTGCACCGGCCCGGAAAACAAGTCGACCGTCTGCACGCGCGCCGTCGGCCGCCGCGCCTGCGGCAGGGCTTCAAGCGCCATGTCGCCGCCGAAACGCAGCGAGGCCATGTTGCCTTCGAAGCTTTCAATGACGCGACCGTAGAGGTCGTAACTGTCGATGCCCAACCGGCGCTGCGCGAAGAAATGCTTGCTGGCATCGGGCACCGGAAAACGGGTGATGTTGATGATGCCGAGGTCGACCGCCGACAGCGTGACCCAAGCCTTGCGGCCCGCCAGCTGCGGCGCTTTCACCGTGACCGGCAGCGGCTGTTCCGGCTTGGCCTGCGCGGACGTGGCCACCGTCACCGCGACCTTGCGATCGCGGCGGTCCATGGGCACGAAGGCGACGCCAACGGCGCGCGCCGGCGTAACTTTTTCCACCGCCGAACCACCACGGAACACCAGCGCGGTGACATAGACGTCATGGCGCTCCCACTCTTTCGTGACCGTCAGTTCGAAGGTGGCACCGGGCTTGGCGTCGATGGGCTGGACGTGGATCAAGTGGTCACTTTCGACGATCAGCAGCCCGGGGCCCGGATGCGGGGGTGTCACCGTCACCCGCAGCTTGTCCCCAGCCTTGTAAGAGGTTTTGTCTAGCGCCAGCTTGACTTTGTCCGGGCGTGCGTCGAGGCCGCGGTTCTGGTCATCCCAGCCCCAGCCGGCCTTGAACGGGAAGCGCGTGGTGAGCTTGGTCTGCGGATCGTAGATTTCCACGCGGTAATCACCCCACTCCACCGGCAGGTCGATTCGGGCACCTCCCTCGGCGCGTGTAGCCAAGGTTTGCGACTGCAGGGACTGGAAGCGAGAGGTGTAGTTGTAGCCCCAGCCGTCGCCGTCCTCGTAGAACCAGTGGTAGTCGCGATGCTCGCGCACCAGCGAAACCTTCAGGTTGGTCGCAGGCACTGACTTGCCGTTGGCATCGACGCGGATCACTTCGAAACCGGCGCTGCCGTTCGACGGCGCGCCATCGGCGACGGCAAACAGCGGACGCACGCCGACCAGCACCGGGGCCGGCCAGCGGGTGCGCTTGAGCACGCGGCTTACCGTGCGACCACCGCTTTCGTAGACGCTGCCCGCCACCACCACCGTCACCGGCGCAGCGGCGTTCACTTCTTCGGGCAAGGGCAGTGGAATCTGCAGTTTGCCCTGTGCATCGAGCGCTTGATCAATCAGGTCCTTGGCCTCCTTGGGCAAGGTGATCGTCGGATCGCCGAAGTGGTGATCTGGGAATTTTTCCAGCGGATGCGCTTCGGACAGCAGCGACAGGCGCGCAGTGAAACGGTTGCCCGCAGCGGGAGCGCCATAGAGATACGCAGCATCGACCTGCAGATTGAACGGCTCGCCGGGCTTGATCGTCGCCTGCGGCGATTGCAGCGCCAGCTTCATGCGCTCTGGCAGGAATTCCTCGATACGCAGGGCCATGCCCTGCACCATTTCCTTCGCGCCCGGCGCGGTGCGGAATTCCAGCTGCCAGCGGCCGGTCGGCACATCCACGGGCAGGGCTTGCTGCCATTCGAAATAGCCAGCGTCGCGTCCAGTTAACTGGGTTTCCAGGTAGACGCGGCCATCGGGCTGCTTGAGCGTGAGGAACAGCGGCTGCGGCTTGACGGTACGGCCATCGTGGTTGCGCATCAGCGCCGAGATGCGCACGGTTTCGCCGGGGCGGTAGAGGTCACGGCCCGACCACGCGAACACATCGAACCAAGCCTGTTGTCGACCGGCCACGGCGAATTCGGACAGGTCCAGCGCCGGCTGGTTGAACGGCAGCACCGACACATCCTCGCCCTTGCGCGCGACCAGAACGTGCTCGGCGTTGAGCGTGTAGGCAACCAGGGCGTTGCCGTCGCCATCGGTCTCCGCACGGCTGACCGTTTCACCCTTGCGATTGACCACGGAAAGCGCGACCGAGCCCAGCGCCTCGCCGGTTTTCAGCGACGCTGTATGCACCAGCACCTTGTCCTTGTAGGCGCGCAAGTGCAGACCGACATCGCTGATAAAGAAGATTGCGGTTTCGTATTCGGCATCAAAATCGCCGACGCGGCGCATCAGCGCGAAATAAAGGCCGGGCTTGGACAGCTCATCGATGTTCTGCACCGGCAGGTAGCTGACGTGGCGCTCGTTCTCGGCGCCGCCGAGCACGAAGCGGTTCACATATACCGAGTCGGCCAGGTCGGTGATCGCCTCGCGGTTGTCGTAACGGTTCTCGCCCAGTTCCCAGCTGCCGCGACGGCCGCCGCGCTGGTAGCCCACGAAAAAGTTCGCCACCTCGCCATCGCGCACACGCAGGAACTCGACGTCGACTTCCTTCACGTTCACCGACACCACCGGCAGACCGCGGGTATCGCGCGCCGGCAGCACGCTGCCCTGCGAGGCAAATCCCACCGCCGGCTTGAGCGGGCCGGTGAACACCTTGCGCTCCTCGTCCTTGCCCAGGATCTTGCCGTCGGCCGCCATCAGCCCTGCGCGCACCAGCACGGTGTAGTTCCTGCTGGCCTCGATATAGGGAAAGATCAGGCGCGTGGTGCTGTCAGTCAGTGTCCAGCTGCCCTTGATCGCCACGCCTTTGTCGTCCTTGACCACCAACAGCTCGTCAAAGGACTGCGCGGCGGCCAGCGGCTGGGTGAAGTCCAAGGCCAAGGCAGCATCGTCACCACTGATATGCGTTGCCGAGATCAACACGAACCCGGCGGGCCTCTCGCTGACATCAATGGGCTGTCCGCCCTGCACCGTCGGCACCTGGTTGGCCTGCCGCTTGCACCCCGCCAGTGACGCGATGATCAGGATCACGGACACAAAAAAAGCCGCGAGGATGCGGCTGGGCGAGACGGCGTGGCGCATGGTGGACTCCCTTGGGTTCGGGGCCAGTATAGGCGCGCAACTACTGGAAAAACGTTCGCCTTAACAAGTATTTAACTGGCGTTATGTTTTCGTTAAACAGCCCATGTTGTGCTGCATGAACGCGAATGACCGCCGGGACAGGACAGCCATCTGCCACCAATTCCCGACGAGCAAAAAACGGGCTTGGTGCTGCTCAGCCCAATGCCCGGCGATCCGTCTTATTTTCCGACCACTACCGGCAGCTTCGCTGCTTGTGCCGTGGCCCGGGCAATCCTGTCGATGGGCGTGAGCTGCAGGTTGAAGCCGGGATCCAGGCCCATGCCGCTGGGACGCGCGTTCTTGACCACGTCCAGGTTGATGTCGACGAACCCGACCGGCCTGGCTTCCGAATCAAACGCCAGCCCCGGCAAACCGTCGACCAGGAACAAATGCCGCGGCGTGTGCATCTCGCCCAACACCAGGCCCGGACGCCAGACCGGTACCGCGCCCCAGTCATCACCCGAGCGCAACAGGGTGTGGAACACCAAGCCGGGCTCTACCTTGCCCGCATTGGCAAGATCGACGAACACCAAGTCCTTGGGAGAATTACGCACGCGCAGCCAGGCAAGACCGAGTTCGGCATCGCGGGTGACCAGGTCGGCCGGCTGCCAGTCGTCGCTATCGCCAAGACGCACGCGGAATTCGCTGGACTTGGTCACCATCGAGGCACCGGTGGGACGCTGCCCGGACATCTGGCCGAAATCGAAGCTGACCGCACGGTCGGGCACCAGCAGCAGGCCATCGGCGCTGACCACGATGGCTTGGGCGCGATCTTCGACCCGCTGCTCATTGCCGCTCGACGTCACCGAGATCACGAACTTGACTGTCACCACCGCCGGCGCGCGCTCGGACAGCAGCTGCTTGTAGATCGGGCGGTAATCCTCGATTTCCTCGGCGGCCGAAAAAACCGGCAGCAGCGATGAAATCGCCAGCACGACCGCAGCAAGGCGTTTGCAGTTCATCGTCAATCCTTCTTGGTGATTTCGAGCCAGGTGCGGTCCAGATAGAAGATCCGCGTCTCGCTGCCACGCATGACCTCAAGCGCAATCAGGCGCTTGCCATCATGGGCCAAGGCGCGATCCAGCGCCTGCGACAGTGACTGCGGGTCGGTGACTCGCTCGCGCTCCAGCGAAACCAGCAGGTCACCGCCTTGCAAATGCGCGAGACCGGCAGGGCCGCCGGCTTCGACGCCGTCGATCAACACGCCAGTCTGGTTGGCGGGCAGCCGGCGCGCCACGCGGTCATAGAATCCCATTTCGCGCAGCTCGGCGCGCAATCTTGAAACCGCCAGGGTCTTCAAGCCTGCGGTGTTGGTGGGCGACGGCGCCAGCTTGAGTGAAAAGCTCACCGGCTTGCCATCGCGCATGGCTGCCACTGCGACTTCGGCACTCTGGTCGAGTCCGCGGATGCGCTCGTGGAAGCCGCTGTCGGACGTCTCGTTGTTCGGCTTGAGCGCTACGGCATCAATGCTGGTGAGCAAGTCGCCAACGCGGGCACCCGCGCGCTGCAGCGGGCCATCGTCATAAAGCCGGGTGATGCGATAGCCGGCGCTGGGCCAGGACAATTCACGCGCCAGCGAGGTGGTGATTGGCTGGACTTCGGCACCCGCCCAGGCCTTGGTCAGCTCCGGCAAGGGCACACGTTCGAGATCGCCACTGCGCGGCTTCAGCAGCGCCAGTTGCTGCTCGCCCTCACGCTCGAACTCTACTTGCAGCGCCTCATCGTCTTTTCCAGCCAGCACGTTGGCCTGCAGCGCATCGATCCCGGATATCGACTTGCCGTTGATCCGACGGATGATGTCGCCTTCGCGCAGCGCCGGTCGGGCAATGGCGGCCGGGCCGCCGGGACGAATGCCAGTGACCAGCAAACCAGCCTGCTCGTCAAGATTGCGACGCCGGCTCATCGTCGGCGTCAGCTCGGTCAGGGAAATCCCGAACGGCGCGAACGCCGAATCATCACCGCGACTGGGCGGCTGGGCTTTCGCCGTCAACACCAGATCACGCTGCTTGCCCTCGCGTTCGACCAGCAGCTTGACCTTGCCATCGACGGGCAGCTCGGCGACCAGACGCTGCAGCAACGGCACATCAACCGGCTGCAGTGCATTGAAGGCGTTGCCGTTGAGAGTGAGCAGGCGATCGCCGGCACGCAAGCCGGCCTTCTCGGCGTCCGAGCCACGCTCGACCGCATTGACCAGTACGCCGCGATCAAAATCGGTGCCCTTGAGCGAACGCAGGCGGAATCCCAACTGCACGCGCCGCACGCTGCCCTGTTCGATCAGCGTGCGCACCACGCGCCCGGCATCCGGGCCGGGTATGGCGAAGGCCAGATCGCCGCCGAAAATCATGCCGCGGGTGTTGACGCCGACAACGCGGCCGCGCAGATCCACCAGCGGGCCGCCGGAATTGCCGGGCGCAATCGAGGCATCGTGCTGGATCCAGGCGTAGTAGCGGCCGGTCGGCTGGTCGTCGCCGAGGCGATCTTCGTAATCGGCTTCGTCGTCGAACAACGAAACCAGCAGGCGGCGCGGATTGTTGACCACACCGGCGCTCATGGAATTGGACAGGCCCCAGGGCGCACCCATGGCCAGCACGGTATCGCCCGCCAGCAGGTCGAGGGTTCCGGCGAACGAGGCGAAAGCGAAGGTTTCAGGTTGTTCGGTAACCGCCATGAGCACGGCAAGATCGGAGAGCTTGTCGACGCCAACCAAGGTGGCCGGCAACTCGCGGCCGTCGGCAAAGATGACCCGGAACGACTTGCCATTCTCGGTGACGTGGGCATTGGTCGCGACATGGCCCTGCGCACTGATCACGGTGCCGCTTCCGCTGGACACGCTCAGCACCGGCGCGCCTTGGCGAAAATCCTCGCGCACGGTCAGGATGCTCACCACCATGGGCTGCACGGCGTCGCGGGCCGCAGCTATGCGATTGCCCGGCTCGATGGCAACGGCCGCATCGGCAGCTGCTACATCGGCCATCAGCAGACACAGCATCGATATCAGCAGAGTGGTGTTGCGACGAACGTTCATGGTGGTTCCATTGCAGGGCATGGCTCAGGATAGGCGCAATCGGCACGGCATTCCGTGTCGGTGATGTGAAACCAAGGCTCAACACTGCCGGCATGATCTCCATCTGTCATGACGCCAACGGTTGATCCAGCCCCGCAAATGTTCGTGCAGGGGCGACGGAAGTCGCAACCTTCACCCGTGCCCGGCGGTCGCGATTTCCATCGCTCCTGCAAGCACCGGCAAGCACGCCTGTCGACAGACCGTCAGGCTTGATCCGTCGGCTGAACTGGCATGGCATCGACAAGACTTTCGTCAGGCTCCTCCAGCGCATCAATGCTTTCCACCGCGATCAGCTTCTCGTCGGCCGCCACGCGCATCAACGTCACGCCCTGCGTATTGCGACCGACCTGCGAGACTTCCGACGCCCGCGTACGGACCAAGGTTCCCTGATCGGAAATCAGCAGGATCTCATGCCGCTCGGTCAGCTGGATGGCGCCGACCAGACTGCCGTTGCGGTCACTGGTTTGCAGGGCTATCACGCCTTGGGTGCCACGGCCCTTGCGCGGATACTCCGCCGCCGATGTACGCTTGCCGAAGCCATTCTCGCTGGCGGTGAGGATGTCGCCATCGCCTTCGACCACGATCATGCTGACCACCTTGGCGGACGTGCCCTCGTCGTCTTCCTTCATGCGCATGCCGCGCACGCCAGTCGCGGTGCGGCCCATGGAGCGGACCTCTCCCTCGTCAAAGCGCACGGCCTTGCCGTTGGAGGCGAACAGCATCACGTCGCGACTGCCGTCGGTGAGCTGCACATCGACCAGACCATCGCCTTCGTCGAGGTTGATCGCCCAGATGCCATTGGCGCGCGGACGCGAGTATTCCGACAGCGGGGTTTTCTTGACCGTGCCGTCACGGGTGGCGAAAAACACGAAACGTTCATCGCTGAACACGCGCACCGGCAGCACCGCCTGGACCTTCTCGCCGTCGGCCAGCGGAATCCAGTTGATGATCGGGCGGCCGCGCGAATTCGGGCCGGCGTCGGGCAACTGGTACACCTTGAGCCAGAACACGCGACCGGCGCTGGTAAACGTGAGCAGCGTGTCGTGGGTGTTGACCACCCACAGCCGCTCGATGAAATCCTCTTCCTTGACCGCCGTGGCCGAACGACCCTTGCCACCGCGTTTCTGGGCGCGATAGGCAGTGGTCGGCTGGCGCTTGGCGTAGCCGGCGTGCGAGAGCGTGACCACCACGTCTTCGGAGACGATCAGGTCGAGCACGTCGAGGTCTTCCTCGCTCGGGCGGATCTCGGTGCGACGGGCGTCGCCGAATTCCGCCTTGAGATTGTTCAGCTCGGCGCGGATGACATCGAGCAGCACGTCCGGGTTTTCCAGGATACGGATCAGGCCGGCGATGGTTTCCAGCAGTTGGCGGTATTCGTCAGTGAGCTTTTCCTGTTCCAGCCCGGTCAGGCGGTTCAGGCGCATTTCCAGGATTTCCTTGGCCTGCACGTCCGACAATCGGTAGCCGTCGGCCTGCAGCCCGAAATCGATGGACAGCTCTTCCGGACGCGACGCTTCGGCGCCGGCAGCGCCGAGCAGGGCGCGCACCAGGCCAGGCTCCCAGCGCTTGGCCAGCATGCGTTCCTTGGCGACCTGCGGGCTCTCCGAGGTCTTGATCAATTCGATCATCTCGTCGATGTTGGCCAGCGCAACAGTCAGGCCTTCGAGGATGTGCGCGCGAGCGCGGGCCTTGCGCAGCTCGAAGATTGTGCGGCGAGTGACCACTTCACGGCGGTGGCGGATGAAGGCTTCCAGGATCTGCTTGAGGTTGAGCACCTGCGGGCGACCATCCACCAGCGCCACCATGTTGATGCCGAATACGCTCTCCATCTGCGTCTGCTGATAGAGGTTGTTGAGCAGCACCTCCGCCGATTCGTTGCGCTTGACCTCGATGACGATGCGCATGCCGTCCTTGTCGGACTCGTCACGCAGACCGTCGCTGGCGATGCCTTCGATCTTCTTTTCCTTGTGCAGCTCGGCGATCTTCTCGATCAGCCGCGCCTTGTTCACCTGGTAGGGCAGCTCGGTGACGACGATGGTCTCGCGCCCGGTCTTCTCGTCGACCTCGATCTCGGTGCGCGCTTTCATCCGCACTCGGCCACGTCCGGTGTGGTAGGCGGCGTGGATGCCGGCAGCGCCGTTGATGATGCCTGCGGTCGGGAAATCCGGGCCGGGGATGTGCAGCATCAGGTCGCCGATGCCGGCTTCCGGATCATCGATCAGCGCAATGGTGGCGTTGATGACCTCGGTGAGGTTGTGCGGCGGGATGTTGGTGGCCATGCCCACCGCGATACCGGCCGAGCCGTTGATAAGCAGGTTCGGCACCCGGGTCGGCATGACCGTGGGCTCGCTTTCCTTCTCGTCGTAGTTGGGCTGGAAATCGACGGTGTCCTTGTCGATGTCGGCCATCAGCTCGTGGGTGAGGCGCGACATGCGCGCCTCGGTGTAACGCATGGCGGCGGCGGAGTCGCCATCTACCGAACCGAAGTTGCCCTGCCCGTCCACCAGCAGGTAGCGCAGCGAAAACGGCTGCGCCATGCGCACCAGGGTGTCGTACACCGACTGGTCTCCGTGCGGATGGTATTTGCCGATCACGTCGCCGACGATGCGCGCCGACTTGTAGTAGGGCTTGTTGCTGTGCGCACCCAACTCGTGCATGGCGAACAGCACGCGGCGATGCACCGGCTTGAGGCCGTCGCGGACATCCGGAAGCGCACGCCCGACGATCACGCTCATGGCGTAATCGAGGTAACTCCTGCGCATCTCGTCTTCGAGGTTTACCGGGAT
>Ga0163144_10004310_pt1 | contig 32104 bp, 31 predicted proteins | sample OliLak19BULKMAT1_FD_123175 | JGI IMG/M metagenome (GOLD analysis project Ga0163144, IMG submission 123175) | Freshwater microbial mat bacterial communities from Lake Vanda, McMurdo Dry Valleys, Antarctica - Oligotrophic Lake LV.19.BULKMAT1 | ecosystem: Environmental > Aquatic > Freshwater >... | reverse complement strand
AGCTCTGGTCAGTGGGTTTGTTGTCGGCACTCTCGACCACCCCGGCCAGCGCGGCGATCTTGTTGTTCAGCTTGATCGGGTAGTTCAGCGGATCCTGGCCGCTGCGATTCTTGACCTGGTAGACCTCTTCTTCGACCACCGTCAGCGGCTTCATCAGCCCGTCAGCGAGCGCCTGGATCTCAGCCTTCTTCTTGCCGCTCACCTTCTCGAGCGCCTTGTTGATCTGATCGCGGATGTTGCGGACCTCGATCACCGCGAGGTTGGCCGCCGTGACCTTGTCGCGAATCTCTGACGACAGCGTGAACTGCTGCTGCAGGTCGGCCACGGTCACGTCCTTCAGGCGCGGATCGATGCCGAGGACGAAGTCCTGGATCTTGGTCTCCCCTCCTGCGGTGACGCGCACCGAATACTGCGCGGGTGGCGAGGCCGGCCCACGCTGCGGTTGCGCCGCCCACATGATTAGCCCCGGGAACACCGTGCTGCCCTCCTGGCGCAGGTCCCACGTGAAGCGGTTCATGCCCTTCTTGACGCCGACCCGTGGCGGCTGGCCGCCGAAACCGCCGCCATCACCATCAGCGGGTGGAGGCGTCACCGGCTTCGAGTCACCGCTGAAGGCGCGAATCACGTTGCCCTGCGCATCGAGGAACTCGATCTTCACGGCGTCGTTGTCGTCCTTGAGGAAGTAGTCGATGGCCAGGTTGCGGTCGAGGCCGCGCATGGGATCGACCGGATCAAAGAGGTGCAGGTTCTCGGTGGTGAGCGCCGGCGTGGCCTGGCGCAGCACAGCGATGTTGTCGAGAATCCAGAAGCTGCGGCCGTGGGTGGCGATCACCAGGTCGCGGTCGGCTACCTGCACACCCTGGACAGACGTGTCGGGCAGGTTCATCTGCAGTGGCTGCCAGTTGGCGCCATCGTTGAACGAGACGTACATGCCGTTCTCGGTGCCGAGATACAGCAGGCCCTTGCGCTTCGGATCCTCGCGCAGCTGCCGCGCGAAGTGTGTGTCCTTGATGCCGTTAACGATCTTCGTCCAGCTCTTGCCGAAGTCAGTCGTCTTGTAGATGTAGGGCTTGAGGTCGTCCATCTGGTAGCGATTGGCCGTGACGTAGGCGACGCCGTTGGCGTGCGGCGACGCTTCGATCAGGCTGATGCGGGCGAACTCGGGCAGGTCCTTGGGGGTGATGTTCTCCCAGGCCTTGCCGCCATCGCGCGTCACATGCACCAGGCCATCGTCAGACCCGGCCCAGATCGTGTTCATGTCCTGGTATGACGGCGCAATGCTGAACACCACACCGTAGGTCTCGACGCCGGTGTTGTCCTTGGTGATGGGCCCGCCGCTGGCACCCATGGTCTTCGGGTCGTGGCGCGTAAGGTCGGTGCTGATCTTCTCCCAGCGCTGTCCGCCATTGGACGTCTTCCAGATGTGCTGCGACGAGCTGTAGATGGTCTTCTTGTCGATCGGCGAGAAGATGATGGGAAACGTCCACTGGAAGCGCTCCGTGATGCCCTCGGAGCCGTAGCCCATGGGGTTGTCGGGCCAGATGTTGATGTTGCGCTGCTGGCCGGTGCGGCGATCAAAGCGCGTGAGCAGGCCGCCGTAGCTGCCGGCATAGTAGACATCGGGATCGAGTGGATCCGGCGCGATGTATCCGCTCTCGCCACCGCCCACACCGTAGTAATACTCGCCCTGGCCGAAGCCGCCCGCCTGGCTCGACATGCACGCGGTCGAGTTGTCCTGCTGCGCGCCGCAAATCTGATACGGGATGTGCGACGTCAGGAACACATGGTAGAACTGCGCGGTCGGATAATCCTGATCCGTCCACGTCTGTCCCCCGTTCACGCTGACGTTGGCGCCGCCGTCGTTGGCCTCGATCATCCGGTTGGAGTCACTTGGCGCGATCCACAGGTCGTGGTTGTCACCGTGCGGCACGCGCACGCTGGTGATCGACTTGCCGGCATCGGTCGACTTGTAGATGTTGACGTTCAGAATCCACAGCGTGTCTTTCACCTTCGGGTCGGCGTAGATGCGCGTGTAATAAAACGCGCGCTGACGGATGTTGCGGTTGTCGTTCACCTTCTTCCACGACCCACCCGCATCGTCCGACAGGTACAGGCCGCCATCGGGTTCGTTCTCGATCAACGCGTAGACGCGGTTACCGTCGACGCCCGACACGGTGATGCCGGCCTTGCCCCACAAGCCGCTTGGCAGGCCGGGACTCTTGGTGATCTCGCTCCAGGTATCGCCGCCATCGATGGACTTGAACAGGCCGCTGCCGGGACCGCCGCTCGACATGCCCCACGGGAAGCGCTGCGACTCCCACAGCGCGGTGTAGACAATGTTCGCGTTCTTCGGGTCGTAGACGAGTTCGACCGCGCCGGTCTTGTTGTCGCGGAACAGCGTGCGTCGCCACGTCTTGCCACCGTCCACGGTCTTATAGACGCCGCGCTCGTCGCTCGGGCCGAAACCGTGGCCCATGACCGCGGCCAGCACGGTGTCGCAGTTGTTCGACGGATGCAGGCGCAGCTTGGCGATGACCTGCGAGTCTTTGAGACCGACGGCAGTCCAGGTCTTGCCGCCATCGCTGGTCCGGTAGGCGCCGTCGCCCATCATGATGTTGCCGCGGATGTCGGACTCACCCCCGCCGATGTAGACGACGTCGGGGTTCGAGGGGCAGATGCCGACGGCGCCCACCGACGACATGGTGATCTTGCCATCGGTCATGGGCGCCCAGGTCGTGCCGCCGTCCGTGGTCTTCCAGGCGCCGCCACCGGTGGCGCCGAACCAGTATTCATTCGGCCGCGCGTCGCTGCCTTCAGCGGCAATGGAGCGCCCGCCGCGAGCGGGACCGACATTGCGCCAGTTCATGCCGGCATACAGGCTGGGATCAACCGTGGCGCCGCCCTGCGCAAGGGCCGAAGGAGACAGGAACAGGGCGCCAGAGATGGCGGCGCCGGCCGCCAGGGTCAGGGCCAGGACAACGTTCAACCGCTTCATTGCAGCCTCCAGGGAGAAACCACTACCGTCGGTAGTTTACTAAACCCTACGCGCGTGCGAGGCGAATCAGACCGAAGACGTTAAGCACGAGAATGCGCAGGCGGCGAACCAGCGCCAGCGTGACGCCAGCGGCGGGACCAATGCCAATCACCTGAGCCACGGCGCCGGAGCCCGCCTCGTCGATGCCCAAGCGGTATGGGATGAACTTAAAGGCAATGGTGACGAACCGCCCCGCGCTCTCGAGCAGGAAGGCATCGACGAGCGTCGCGCCGGCCGCGCCAGGCAGCAATCGCAGCACCAGCCACACCTCTGCGACAGCGAAGACGTGGAAGGCGACTTCCCAAGCCCCGACGTGGGCCAACCGGCCTAGCGGCCAGCCCAGCACGCCGTAGATACGCGACTCGACTTCGCGGATGGCTTCGGCAGGGATCGCGGTGCGGCCGGCCAGCTTCGTGATCAGTGGTGCGAACCGTGACAGCAGTGCCGGCTGCGAGCGTGCCAGCCAGAAGCCGATGACGGCGGCAATCACGATCGCAAAGACGATGACCTCGGCGAGTTGCTCGAGAGCTGGCGGCACACCGGCGCGCTGAAAGAAGAACCACGTGCCCGCCAGCAGGACGACTAGAACCGACGCGGTGTAGAACGCGTTCTCGATGGTGACCGACGCCACGCTGGTCACGGTTGAGACCCGCGACCGCGTCAGCATGATTTTGGTCGGCTCGCTCGCCAGTAGGCCGAGCGGCGTCAGGTTGCCGAGCGCATCCGCCGCCAGCATGGCCCCGAAGGCATCTCGAAAGGGCAGGTGCTGGGGTGCTGAAGTGCTCGGGTGCTGAAGTGCTGTCGTGCTGAAGTGCTGAGGTGCGTCGTCTGCACAAATCATCCAGGCTCTGGCGCGGCAGGCCATGCGCGTGGCGCCGAGCAGGACCACGAGCACGAACCACCAGCCCACGCTGGTGACGCCCGAGACCACTTCGCTCCAGCCGACGCGGCGGACGGTGAAGATCAGCAGTGCGATGCCGACGATGGCGACGAGGATGTTGAGGAGCGAGAACTTCGGACGCATCTGGGCGGGTTACAACTGCTCGGCGCCATCACGGCGGCCGAGACTGCGGTCGAACGTACCCAGTGGCAGGTTGCCGGACCGCCGCGCGAGTTCGAGAAGTATCGCATCGGTGAAGCTCACGCTCGGCTTGCCCCGATACGTGACAAGCGCTGCCTCGATAACGTCACGGTCTTGGAGGGTGATGTGCTCGTGGTCCAGCAGCATACGAACTGACTCGCTGAGTTCAGCTGGGCTGCGTGCGTATACGCTGGTCAACACCCACGCGGCCTCAGCGACTGCGAGCACGGGTACCCAGGCGCCGACGACAACCCAACGGTCGGCTGCTTGCACCTGCGCCGGATCGTCGCGCAGCAGCAGGCGCACCAGCACGTTGGTGTCAATCGCGCGCATAGCGCGCCCGCATGTGCTGCCTGATGCCCTCTTTCAGCTCAGCCAGTGAGCGTCGCTTGGGAGGACCTTCCGGAAACAACACCTTGTGAATGTCCTCCGACGAGTAACGCCCCTTCCGGCGGACGACAATATGCTCGCCATCAGCCTCCCACTCGATGACGGAGCCAGGCCCAAGGCCAAGGCGACGGCGGACTTCGGCCGGCACCGAGATTTGCCCCTGTGCCGTCAGTTTGGATTGTGCGAGCGCCATGGCCAATATTACCACGGTAATGTGGCGGCGGCCGCCGTCGTGCGCTCGCTTACTGCTGGTTGGCGGCGGTCGCTGGGGCGGGCGATTTCGGCTGGTAGGACTGGACGAACTTCTTGAACTCCGGATGCAGGAAGTCGGGGCCGTACTTATACTGCTTCATTTCCTGGAATGCCTGATCGCCGCTCAGCCCGTCCTTGGTCACGCGATAGATCGTCATCGGGATGTTGAGGTACTTCATTCCGCGCTTCTCGACCATTTGCTTCTCGTCGCGCTCGCCATCGGTCGCCCGCACCAGGCGCTTGTTCACATCCATAGGCATATATAGGGTTGGACGACCATCCGGGGGCCTTGGTTGTTGAGGCCCCGGACGTGCGAAAGGCCCGGTATACCCGGGCCTTTCTGAAGAAGTTGGTCGGGGCGAAAGGATTCGAACCTTCGACCTCTCGGTCCCGAACCGAGCGCTCTACCAGACTGAGCCACGCCCCGACGACGCCCAAACAGCATAACCCAAGATGGGCGGAGAAAGCATCAAAACTCTGCCTGCTCAAGTCCCAAGGCTCAAGTCAGGGAATTGAAGAGTAGGCGCCACTCAGGTGGCGCCCTGCTGGCATCAACAACCTACCGGTCGAATTCGATCATTCGTTCAGACTTGCCGGTCATGAAAAACCGGGCGCGGCGGCCGGCCAGGCGATCGGTACCTGTTCCTGGCTCCGTGCCCACCGCCTGCGGATACCACTGACCGCCGCTCATGATCTTGACCGGAGCGGACCACGCGCGCGGATCGGCAACGCCGGGCGCGAACGACACGTAGATGCCTTCCTGCCCAAACTGATCGTCCTTGGCGCGGTTCAGCAGCATCACGTACTGCTCAAGATACGTGTTCCAGTGAATGGACGCTCCCCAGAACACATCGTTGGTCGACGAGCGATCGTGAAACGGACGGCTGGCCTTCACCAGCGGCGTGCCACCCGGGTAGGTGAAGGCCGCGGCCTCATCGGTGCGAGACGCCGGCAGCCACGCGCCGTCGTTCCAGATGGTGGCCTTCCCCACCGGCGCATCCCGATCGGCCCACGCCAGCCGCGCGGCGGCAACACCCTGGCCCGCGGCGTCGCGCGAGTACTGGCTGAAGTAGAGATACAGATCCTGGCCGTTGGCATCGAGGACGGCGGTGACATCGCCCACGCCGCCGAGGACGAATCGATTGTTCGAATCGCACGCCTCGCTGCCGGGCGGCGCGTCGAGGATGATGCCGAGGTCTTCCCACGTGGCACCCTGGTCGCTGGAACGCATGGCGCCGAGACGCGGCAGTTGCCGCTCGGGCCGCCCGCACAGATCCGCCGGCCGTTCGTGATGGTAGTAGCCGTACCATGCGCCAGACTCGTCTGGCACGATGGCTTCCATCCACACTCCATCTCCGGGATGCGAGCTGAACGCCACGGGCGTGCCGGGCTGCAACGTCTCCAGTGCCGTTCCGGCTGACCTCACCGGCACGCCGCCCCACGAGGTCAGCACGAACAGCCGATTGACGCCGTCAACGAGCGACCACACTATCGGATTGCTGGAATCGATCTCGCCCGGAAGATTGAGACGTGACGCCGCGACGAGACGAGCCGTCGGCGTGCGCGTCGACTGGGCGAGTACCGGCGACCACAGGAGCAGGGCCCCGCCGAGGCAGCCGGCCAGTCCCGTCAAGAAGTGCCGTCCCGTCTCACCTTCGCGCGTCGCGCTTCGGTGGGCAAGCAAGTGGTGTCGCCCCATCAAGTGGTGCCCTCCCGTTTACTTCAGGTTCTTCACGAGCGTCTCGAGCATGTCGTAGGCCGTGAGATCTGGCTGCAATGGCGTGACCGACGCATAGCCTTCCATCACCGCCTCGTAATCGGAGCGCCCGCCGTCTGGGTGGTACTCATCGAGCGCTTCATCAATCCAGTAGTACGCGTTGCCGCGCGGGTCGGTGCGCGAGTCAATCTGCGTGATGTGATTGCGCTTCGCTTGCGTGGTGACGCGCAGCCCCTTGGGCGTGCCCGTGGGCACGTTGATATTGAGGAACGAGCGCGGCGGAATGCCCTGCGACAGCACCATGCTGGCCACCGTCGCCGCAGCCGCAGCGGCGGGTCCGAAGTCGTAGGTCGGCGTGCGCCGCAGAGACACCGCGATGCCTGGCGCGCCGAGCAGCGCGCCTTCGAGCGCGCCCGACACGGTGCCCGAGTAGGTAATGTCGTCGCCCAGGTTCCAGCCCTTGTTGATGCCGGAGACGACCAGGTCGGGCAACCGCTTCAGGATGATTTCGCAGCCGATGTTCACGCAGTCGGTGGGCGTGCCATCGACGGCGTAAACGCCTTCGCGGAGCGTTTCAATGCGCAGCGGCCGGCGCAGCGTCAGGGCGTGGCCAATGGCGCTCGCCTCTTGCAGGGGCCCAACCACGATGACGTCGCCAAGCGGTCTCATGGCCTCGGCGAGGGCGTGAATTCCCTCCGACTGCACTCCATCGTCATTTGTCACAAGAATCAAGGGCATGGAACCTCCGATCATAGCCGAATAAGTCTAAGTGCTTAGGTGCTCAAGTGCTTAGGTGCTCAAGTGCTTAGGTGCTCAAGTGCTTAGGTGCTCAAGTGCTTGGGTGCTTGGGTGCTTGGGTGCTTAGGTGCGCAGAGGGCACTTCCGCACCCCAGCACTTCCGCACCCCAGCACTTCCGCACCCCAGCACTTCAGCACCCCAGCACTTCAGCACTTCAGCACCTGTATAATCCGGGAATGGAATGGTGGCTGTGGCTCGCCGGCGGACTGGCGTTGGTGGTGGCTGAACTGGTCACGCCCAGCGGCTTCTTCATCATCTTCTTCGGCATTGGCGCGCTGGCGGTCGGCGTGCTCGCCCGCCTCGACATCGTGACCTCCCTCCCTATGCAGGGCCTGCTGTTCAGCGTGTTGTCGGTGGTCTCGCTGCTGATCTTCCGCGGGCGGCTGAAGTCGACGTTTCAGGCGCCGCCGCCCCCCAACATCGATTCGTTTGTCGGCGTGCTCGCCGTGGTGCAGGAACGCCTGCAGCCGGGCCTGGTGGGCCGCGTCGAAGTGCGCGGCGCGTCGTGGAGCGCCCGCAACACCAGCGACGTGACGCTGACGCCCGGTCAACGCGCGCGGGTCGCCGGCATTGACGGCCTGCTGCTGACCGTCGTTCCCGAATAAATCGATTCCGGCCGCCCATGAAGGGCGGCCCTACAAGAGTCCCAGACCCTAGAACCACAAGGAGTGCATCAATGGAAGGCGGCCTGTTCGTCATCGTCCTGCTCGCGATCATCACGCTGGTCATTCTGGCGAAGACCGCGATCGTCGTTCCGCAACAGAGTGCCTTCGTGGTCGAGCGGCTGGGCCGCTTTGCGGGCGTGCTCGACGCCGGCTTCCACATCCTGGTGCCGTTCATCGACGTGATTCGCTACAAGCACTCGCTCAAAGAGATGGCGCTCGATATTCCGGCGCAGATCTGCATCACCCGAGACAACGTCCAAGTGCAGGTTGACGGCGTGCTGTATCTCAAGGTGCTTAATCCCGAGCGCACCTCGTACGGCATCACCGACTACATGTTCGCCATCTCGCAGCTGGCGCAGACGACACTGCGCAGCGAAGTGGGTAAGATCGACCTCGATCGCACGTTCGAGGAACGCACCAACATCAATATCTCGGTCGTCGCGGAACTCGACAAAGCCACCGAGCCGTGGGGTGTGAAGGTGCTGCGCTATGAAGTAAAAAGCATCACGCCGCCGGCCGACATTCTCGCGGCCATGGAAAAGCAGATGCGCGCCGAGCGCGAGAAGCGCGCCGTGATTCTGACGTCCGAAGGCCAGCGCGATGCGGCTATTAACTCGGCCGAGGGCGAGAAGCAGCAGGTCATCAAGGCCTCAGAAGCCCGGCGCCAGCAGCAGATCAACGAGGCCGAAGGCCAGGCGTCGGCCATTCTAGCCGTGGCGACCGCGAATGCCGAGGGTATCAAGCGCGTCGCTGAAGCCACCCGCGCGCCCGGCGGCGCCGAAGCGATTCAGCTGAAGGTGGCCGAGCAATATATCGCTGAGTTCGGCAAGGTGATCAACAACGCCGACACCATCATCCTGCCCTCAAACCTGAGCGATGTTGCCGCCATGATCACGACTGCCATGAACGTCGTAAACCAGAGCAAGAAGTAAGGCGGCGATTAGCGCCAGCGCAGCGCCGGTCATGAACGCGACCGGCGCGCCAAACACTTGCCACAGCAATCCGAAGAACAGTCCAGCGGCCAGCGCGCCGAAGCCCTGGACGGCTGCGTGCCACCCGAACGCGGTGGCCCGCATGGCGTCGGGCGACAGATCGGCGATCAGCGCCTTCTCGCTCCCCTCCACCGCCGACGCGTAGACGCTGTAGAGCATGAACCAGCCGACCAGCGCTTCAATCGACGTGCTCCAGGCAAAGCCGGCGTAGACAACGGCGTAGAGAATCCAGCCAGAAACAATCAGCGTGCGCCGGCCCATCCGGTCCGAAAGTGCCCCACCCCTCATCGAGAGCAGGGCCTTGATGGCATGTTGCGCGCTCCACAGCGCCGTGAGGCCAATCAATGGCACGCCGGACTGCGACAACTGCAACAACAGAAATGCGTCGGAGGAATTGCCGAGCGTGAAGACCGAGAGGATCCAGAGGTAGCGTTTCAGGGGCGCTGGTAACGACAAACCTAAAGGTTTGTCGCCACGTAGACCGAAAGGTTTGTCGTTACGTAGACCGAAAGGTTTGTCGCCACGTAGACCGAAAGGTTTGTCGCCACGTAAACCGAAAGGTTTGTCGCCACGCTCGAGAGGACGCTCGACAGCACGCTCGACGCTGGGGGCACGGGGGGGCACGGTATCGGGGACGCGCAACAGTGTCAGCACCGCGAGCGCGCCGGGGATGATCGTCAGGCCGAACAGCAGTCGATAGTTGTCCGGCGAAAACCACAGGAAGACCGTGGCGAGTAGCGGGCCGATCGCGGCGCCGGCATGGTCCATTCCCCAGTGATAACCAAACACGCGGCCGCGCTCGCCTGGTGGCGCGAGCGCTGCGAGCATGGCGTCGCGCGGGGCGCCGCGCACGCCCTTCCCCACCCGATCGGTGACGCGAATCGCGAAGACGTGGCCCCACGAGGTGGCGAGGCCGATGAACGGCCGCACCAGCGACGACAGCGCGTAGCCGGCGACGACCATGGGCTTGCGGGCGCCAAGACGATCGGACCATCGCCCGGCAAAGACCTTGAGCGCGCTGCTCGTGGCATCGGCCGCGCCCTCGACAATGCCGAGGGCAATCGGCGGACCGCCGAGAACCTGTGTGATGAATACCGGGAGCAGCGGATAGACCGCCTCTGTCGCCGCATCGGTGAGCAGGCTCACCCACCCGAGCAGCTTAACGGACCGCGGAAGCGGCGCTGGCAACAAGTTCCTTGACGATGGCGTCGGCCTTGTAAACAACCGTGAGCGCCTCGAGCATGCCGCGGGCATCGACCGACACCGCACGGTTCACCGAGCCGTCGTAGACGAAGTAGCCGGGTAGCGACTGGATGTTGCCATCGAAGATCAGCCCGACCAGCTCGCCCTTGGCGTTGATCACCGGCGAACCGCTGTTGCCGCCGACGATGTCGTTGGTGCTGACGAAGTCGAAGGGCGTCGTCAGCGTGACGGCGCGGCGAGCCTTCATCCACGAGCCGGGAATCTTGTACGGCGGCTGCTGCTGATGCTGGTCGCCGCGCACGTAGAGCCCGCGAATGTCGGTGAACGGCGACACCATCTTGCCGTCTGCCAGGTAGCCCTTCACCTGGCCGTATGACAGGCGCAGCGTGAACGTGCCATCCGGATAGGCCGCATCACCCTGCGCGGCAAACACGGCCTGCGCGATGCGCGAGTACGCCTCGCGCTCCACCGCCAGCACTTCGTTGTCGTATCTCGTCCGCAGTTCACGCGCCCGCGGTTCGACCAGCTTCACCAGCGCGATGAACGGATCGGTCGACGCATCTACGGCGGCCTTGCCGCCGGCAAACAACGCCGTGCGGACCTCCGGGGTCCCCAACCTGGTCGTGGCGACCAATTCTGCGGCGCGGGCGGCCGGTGACTTGCCTGCCATGACCTGCGCGACGAGCGCATGGCCGGCGCCCAACTGCTTCTGCATCAACGCGAAACCGGCCTCGAGCTTGGCTTGCTCGACGCCCGGAAAGAAAGGCGCCGTTGATGCCAGTTGCCGCTCGATCGACGCCTTGCGCGCGTCCGAGAACTCGGGCAGCCTCTGGCCACTAGGCTTTACCGATTCGTTCGCCCAGCGCACCAGGGTGCGTGCGGTCGTGAAGTACTGCGTGTAGAGCGCCAGGCAGTTCTCGAAGAGCACGCGCTCCGTGTTGTACGGCGGCAGCGCCCGGCGCGCCGCGGCGACCTTGTCCCACGCATCGCCATACTTCGCCTTGAGCTCCGCGACGGCGTTGACACGCGTGCGCAGCGCCGTCTCGTCGGCTCGTTTCTTGTTCAGCAGCGACGGATCCCGCAGGCCCTCGAGTTGCCCTTTCCACGACTTGAGCGAGTTCTCGATGCTGAACAGATCGTCCTTCGCCTGGCGGGCCTGCTCGGACCCCGTGCTGGCAAACGCTGCCAACGCGTTGCGCATGTCGGTGAACGCGTTCTGCGACAGTGGCAACGCAGTATCGCGCAAGAACTCGAGGTGCACCACCGTGTTGAGGCGCTGGGTGGCGCCGGGATGACCCGACGTGAACACCGCTTCACCGTCCTGAACGCCGGTCGTGGACCAGGGCAAGAAATTCTTCGTCGCGAGCGGCTTGCCGTTTTCGTAGACCCGCCACAACGTCATGTCGAGGCAGTAGCGCGGGAAGGTGAAGTTGTCGGGATCGCCGCCGTAGAACGCGGCATCGAACTCCGGGGCAAAGACCAGGCGAACGTCGGTGAATTTCTTGTAGCGGTACAGGTGGTATTGGCCGCCCTGGTATAAGGTCACGACTTCGGCTTCGAGCCCGGGGCCGCTCTGGGCATCATTCTCGATCGCCGCAATCGCGGCACGACGGGCCGCCAGCGTGCCGGCCGGCGGCATCCCCGGCGTCACGGCCGCATTCACCTTCGCCGTCACATCGTCGATGCTCTGCAGCGTCAGCAGTTCAAGGTCCGGCGCCTTCATTTCCTGCGCCCGCGTCGCGGCGAGGAAGCCGTTGCCGGCCAGATCCCGATTGGCCGTGCTCAGCTTCTGCAGCAGCTCCAGCGAGACGTGATGGTTGGTCAGCACCAGGCCGTCCGGCGAGACGAACGAGCCCGAGCCGCCCGGAAAGCGCACCGACGCCTGCTGCACGCGCGCGATCCACTGATCTGACAGGTCGACGCCCAGGGCCTGCTTGATCGCGGCGCGGGGAATGCGGTTGAACGGCCAGAAGCCCTCGTTGGCGTGCCCGACGAGGGGCATCGCCACAAGCAGGGCCAGGATGGCCACACACCGACGGATCGCCTGAGTCATTCTCCGATTATAGGGCTTGAGGTCTCGAGGTCCTGAGGTTGTGAAGTCCAAGCCCCCAGGTCTCCAAGTCCCCAAGCCCTCTGAGTTACGGCACGTAGGCGATGCAGTCGATCTCCACCCGCAGGCCGACCCCCGGAAGCCCAGCCGCCTGGATCGTGGTGCGCGCCGGCCGATGTTCGCCGAACACCCGCGCGTAGACCCCGTTCATCAGCTGGAACTCCTTCATGTCGAGCAGGAACACGCCGCAGCGCAACACGTGCGGCAGGTCGGATCCTCCGGCCTTGAGAATGGCCTGCAGGTTCTTGAGGCACTGCTCGGTCTGGGTCTCGGCGTCAGCACCCGCCAGCTCGCCAGTGGCCGGGTCGGTGGCGCCCTGCCCCGACACGAAGAGCAGGCGTTCGAAATTCATGCCCGGAGAGTACGGGCCGACAGGTTTCGGAAGATTGGCAGCATGAACCGGCTTGTGAATCGACATGCGGCATTATCATGATTGCGCGTGCCGAGATTCAAGCTTTCGATCGAATACGCGGGAACGCGCTACAGCGGATGGCAGAAGCAGAAGAACGCCAAGACCGTCCAGGGCGAGATCGAACGGGCGATCGGCGAGCTGACGCGCGACAAGACCTTCGAGTTCTACGGCTCCGGCCGCACCGACGCCGGGGTGCATGCCTTGCGGCAGGTGGCTCACCTCGACCTGCGCAAGCCGTTACCGGCCGAGACCATCCGTCGCGGGATCAACGACGCGCTGCCGGCTGACATCCACATCCTGGCCGTCGATACCGTGGCCCATCGCTTCCACGCGCGGCATAGCGCGGTCGCGCGTAGTTACCTGTATCAGCTCTCGCGCCGGCGCAGCGCGTTTGCCAAGCCGTTCGTGTGGTGGGTGCGCGAGCCACTCGATCTGGCCCGCATGCAGGCCGCAGCGACCCGGCTCACGGGCAGGCACGACTTCCAGGCCTTCAGCGACGATGACCCGGACGAGAAGTCGACCGAGGTCCTGGTGGACGAAGTGACCCTTGTCGAGGACGGTGACCTCATCCTGATCCGGGTGGCCGGCTCGCACTTCATCTGGAAGATGGTGCGCCGCATGGTCGGCGTGCTGGCGGCGATCGGCAAGGGCGGGATGGCCATTGAGGCAATTGACAGCCTTCTGTCCCCAGGCAACCCCGGGAAGGGGTTGCCTCCACCAGGAGCGACACCGGCGGAGCTTACTGCGCCGTCATCAGGCCTGTTTCTAGAGCGAGTGTTTTACGAGGGCGACGGGCGGCAATGGCCGCTGCGTCCCGCTGTACCGGTGCCGCCTGGGCGTGAGTGACGTAACGCTGGTAGCACTTGTAGCAAAGCGCGTAATAGGGATCCCACTTGGCAATGCCCTCCTGGCGGAACAGGCTGCGGCGGTTCTCACAGTGCTGGCACACCTTCTTGGCGGCGGGAGCGGGTCGGCGGAAGCGAATGCGAATCGTCATAACGACACCTTATTGGCTGCGCGTGACAGATCAGGTCAGGACCCCATGGAACGTCATACCGAGATAGTCCGCCAGTGGCGGATCCTGCTGACCCTGGAGGGCCGAAGCCGGGGCCTGACCCTGGCCGAGGCCCAGGACGTCGCCGGCGAGGGCGTCTCTGAGCGGACCATCCGGCGCGACCTCGACGCGCTCACCCAGGCTGGCTTCCCCATTGAGGCCATCAAGCGGGACGGCAAGACGGCGTTCACATTGAACCGGGACGTCTTCAAGGGCGTCGCCGCCGCTGGCTTCTCGCTGTCGGAGCTGTGCGCGCTGTACCTCAGCCGGACGGTGTTGTCGGCGGTGACCGGCGGACCGTTCCAGGACAGCCTCGCATCGGCGTTCGACAAGCTGTACGAAGCGCTGCCCCCGTCGTTGTGGAAGTTCATCGAGAGCCTGCCCGACGCGCTTGGCGCCAAGGAACATGGCTCGCGGCCGCTCGCCGGCACGACCTCAGCCAAGGCTGTGGACACGCTGATGTCGGCCATTCTCGGCCGGCGGCGCGTGCGCATGCGCTATCACTCGTTCTCCAGCAAGAAGCTCAAGGACTACCTCGTCGAACCGTATCGGCTGGCGTATGCGCAGGGCGGGTTGTATCTCCAGGCGTTCGTGCCCGACTACGCGGAGATGCGGACATTCGCGGTGCAGCGCATCGAGCAGGCCGTGGCCCTTGAACAGAGCTTCAGCCCGGTGGCTGACTCCCCTACTGATGTCTTTCCGCATTCACTCGGTGCCTTCTCGGGGACACCAGAGCCCGTGGTGATCGAGTTCAATGCCGCCGAAGCCCCGTACGTGCGCGAGCGCCAATGGCATGCCTCTCAGGCGATCGAGGAGCGTCCCGACGGGCGCATTCGCCTGACGCTGAACGTCGTGCTTGATTGGGAACTGCAGGCGTGGGTGATGGGCTTTGGACCGGCCGCCAGGGTGATCACGCCGAAGGCATTTGCCGAACGGATTCTCGAAAGCCTCGAAGAGACCCGCGCGACTTACCTCAACACCTTGTAGGGATCGATCGCCGTTCCCTGCCACCACTGTTTCTCGTCCGTCATCTCGAAGATGGCGAAGTGCAGGTGCGGCGTGTCCTTCGGCGCGTTTCCCGTGGTCCCGACATATCCGAGCACCTCGCCCCGCTTGACGCGGTCACCCTGCTTCAGCCCAGGCGCGTAGGATTCCAGGTGGGCGTAGTAATAAACGTAGCTGGTGGTCGGATCGAATTGGTAGACCGTAATGCCACCGGCATCGCTCAGGAACAGGCGCGCGATGGTGCCGTCCTCCACCGCCACGACCGGCGTATTGCGCGGCGCCAGAATGTCGATGGCTTCATGGCGGCGTTGCGAGCCCCGCTGCTCATCAAACATTTCGCGGAGGTCTTCGCGCTTGGCGTCCTTGACCGGAACCTCGAGTTGCCGGGTGCGCAGCACCGCGACAGTATTTGCCGCCATGGCGGGTACCGCATTGGCGGGTACCGCATTGGCGGGTACCGCATTGGTCGGCGGCGGCGGAGTGGTCACGGCCGGCGGAGTCTCTCTGGCGCTCGGCCTCACCTCTGCCACGGGAGACTCTCCGGGCCGGAATGGGGCGGCCTGGGTCGTCTCTCCGGTCATCTGCCACGGGCCCGCCGGGAAGATCGTGACGAGCGCCGCCATCACCACCATGCCGGCGATGAATCCGGCGGCAGCTGCGTAGGCCAGCCACGAGTACGCGATGCGGGACGCCGCCTTCATTCGGTGAACGTAACCTTAGCGCCTTTAGCGATCAACGCGGCTACCGTCGTGGCGTCCCAGTTGGTGAGGCGCACACATCCGTGCGACGCAGTATGCCCGACCGAGGACGGCTCCGGCGAGCCATGGATGCCGTAGTGCGGCTTGCTGAGATCGATCCACACGAGGCCAACCGGACCGTTCTCACCGGGCGGCAGCGTGGCCTTGGCGTGCGCCGGATCAGCATCCCAGAACAGGTCGGGGTTGTAGTTGAACGTCGGGTTGCGGACGATCGCCGTGACCGTCCATTCGCCAATCGGGAGGGGGTCATGTTGGCTGCCCGTCGTGACGGGCGCGTGAAAGATCACCGCCCCCGTGCCGTCCGTGAGCGTGAGCGCGGAGGTCTGCTTCGAGACCGTAATCGAGACGCCCTCGCCGGACGTCGGCTCAGGTTGGGCCATCACATTGGGAACCTGGATGGTTTCGTCCGCGACAAACCGGGCCGCCGGATTCAGGCGCTTCAACAAGCTGGGCGAGGCATGAAAGCGCTCCGCGAGGGCCTCGACCAGTGACGAGTACGACAGTCGCGTCAGCTTGGCCTTCTCCATCGTGTCTTCGGGAATCACGGTGAACGGTCCGGCTTCGTCCTCCGCGGTGATGCGGTAGACCATGGTGACCTCACCGTCCATGGCTGCGACCGCCTCGGCCGCCGTGGTGCCCTTTGCGCGCTCGAACGCTTCGATGGCGCGAACCGTGTTGGGCCCGCTCTTGCCGTCGATCTCACCGGGCGAGAAACGCGCGCGGTCCAACATGACCTGCATCGCCAACATGTCTGAAGCACCCGGTGCAGCCTTTTGAGCCGCATTGGGTAGTCCAATGCCACAGATGGTGATCAGGATGGCCGTGGTAGCGACTGCCGTGAGGGTTCTTGGGAGCATGCCCCTGGAAGAGCAAGCGGCGTGCCGTCAGGGCCGCCGCCGGGGCCGCCACGACCACACCGAACGCAATCGCCAGGAACAACCGCATGACTTTCCTACGGCGCCCCACCGCCCGTGGCCGGCGCAGCCGGAGGCTGGAAGCCGGTCATCGAGCCGAGCCGTGCCGGCGTCAGCACCTCCTCGTAACGCTGGCCGTTGATGAACCACGTCGGGTAGGTCTTGATCCCCCGCTTACTGCACTCCGCTGTTTGCGGCGAACCCTGCGCGCCCGTGCTGCACTCGACGTACGGCAGCCGGCGAGCCGCGGCGCCGAAGAGGTCTTTCTGCTGCCGGCAGTGGTCGCACCAGTGGGCGCCGTACATCACCGCGCCGCTCTTGGCGAGGTGGATGGCAAGGGCGCGCGACACCGGGTCCTCGACCGCCGATGTCCGGCCCACGGCGCCGATGGTGCTGAGGTGCAGGAAGACGATCAGGCCGGCTGAGATGGCCCCCCGCCACGTGAGCCACCGTTGCCAGGAGAACCCGATGATGGTGAATGGCCGTTGGAAGGTGAGGACGACCAGGATCGACGTCATCAGCGCCAGGCTCGTCAGGCAATACGGACAGGTGGCGCCAAGCATGGTGAGAGAGATCGTCGTCAGGTAAACGCTGTAGAGGGCGCCGAAGAAGGCGATCGTCCACGACGTCCGCCACTGCGTCTCGGCTCTCGCGATGAAGGCGGTGCCCGCGAGGGCGAGGTACGTCACTAGTCCCCACACCGCCGTCGGTACGCCCAGCAATGTGGCCCAGCGGCTCGACAACACCGCGTCGCAGCCGCCGCCCTCGGCGCAGCCTTGCACGGCCGTGGCCGTCACCGCCGTCCACGACAGATAGCCGGCCAGTGCCACGCCCACCAGGCTGAGCGCGAGCAGCGGCCAGTTGGGCGACCGCCGGAACGATCCCGAACCGTCCGCGGTTGCGGCTCTCTTCCCCTTCGCTTTTCGACCCACACGCACCCCTTCCGTTTAGCGGACGATAGACTGATCGATGGCGGCCTTGAACCGTTGCCGCAGACCTTCGGGACTGGCCGGGACATTCTGCGCGAAGAGCAAGACGATGAGTTGCCGCGCCGGGTCGATCGAGAAGAAGGTGCCGGCCGATCCGTCCCAGCCATACTCACCCGCCGCAGTGAGGTAGCCACGTGGGTTGGGCGTGATGACCACGTCAACATTGGCGAGGCCCCAGCCGGTGGCGCCGCCGCGCTGCTGCAGCACCGGTGCTGGGAGCCCATTCTTCGTCATCATCTCGACCGTCTTCGCGCTCAGCAAGCGCACGCCGTCCAGTTCACCCTGGTTGAGCAGCATCTGGCAGAAGCGCAGGAAGTCCGGTGCGGTCGAGACCAGGCCGACCGCGCCCTCCATCAAGGCCGGGCGCTCGGTGAAGGGCACGTCCGGTTCGATCTCGAAGGGCGTCAGGCCACCGGTTGGCGCGAGCTGATACACGGTGGCGAGCCGCGCGCGCGCCGCCCCTTCCACCCAGAACGCGGTGTCGTTCATTCCGAGCGGCGTCAGAATCCGCTCGGTCACGAACCTGTCGAACGGCTGGCCCGAGAGCACCTCAACGAGGCGCCCGAGCACCGTGGTGCCCTCGCTATAGCGGAAGCGCGTGCCCGGATCCTCCATCAGCGGCGCCTGCGTGATGTTGCGGACGAACTGAGGCAGCGCCTGCGTCCGCACGCGCACCTGGCGCTGTCGATAGGGCGCATCATTGCGATGGCTGAGGCCCGAGGTGTGCAGCAGCAGATCCTCAACGGTGATCTCCCGCGCGGGCGTACGCACACCCTCTGGGGTCTGTACCATCACGTTCTTGAACTCGGGCAGGTGGACCGAGACGGCGTCGGTGACGCGCACCCTTCCGGCTTCCTGCAGCATCATCACGGCGACGGCGGTGACGGCCTTGGTTTGAGAGTAGATGCGAAAGACCGAGCGCTCGCTCATCGGCGTAGGCGTGGCGACGTCCTGCAGGCCGACCGGCTCCAGGTACGCGATCTTGCCCTGGCGCGCGACGAGTGCGACCGCGCCGGCGATCTTGTGGTCAACCACGGCCTGCCGCAGCACCGCGGTGGCGTTCTGCAGCAGCTCGGCCGACAGCCCGACCGAGTCGGGCGTGGCACGTGGTGTGGGTGTGGGGGCGGTAAACAGGCTGGCAACAAGCACCAGGCCGCCGAGGCTCAGGACGCTGGCGTAGTGGATCATAAGGGTGCCGCTGCGTGCAGTGGGTACCAAGCTGCCACTGCCTGACAGCATTCTACGTACTTTGACCCGAAGCTACCCGAACCGCAAGCGGCTGTTACAGGGTGGCCAGCACCCGCTCAAGCGCCGCTGGGTCCATCGGCTTCACCATGTGCAGGTTCATGCCGGCGTCTTCGGCGCGCTGCCGGTCCTCGTCCTGACCCCAGCCGGTCACCGCGATCAGGAACATCGCTACGCCCCACACCTGCTGGCGGATGCGCTGGGCGACCTCGTAGCCATTGAGTTTTGGCAGGCCGATGTCGAGCAGGACCACCTGCGGCCGGAACGCTTCGGCCGTGATCAAGGCGGCCTCGCCGTCGTGGGCCGTGCGCGTGTCGTGCCCCATCATCGACAGGATCAGCGCGAGGCTCAGGGCCGAGTCGGCATTGTCGTCCACCACCAGAATGCGAAAGGGCATGGACGCCCCAAGAGCAAGGAGGGTGCCAACTCAGGCACGGTCGCGTGTCACCGCCGTGAGGTTCATCGTCAGGCGAATTTCCGGCTTTGGCAGGTCGCTGACGCCGATCGCCGTGCGCGCGGGCCGATGGTGGCCCATGCGCTCGGCATAGGCCTCGTTCATGGCCGCGAAGTCGCCCATGTCGCGCAAGAACACGTTGATGTGCACGACGTGCGACAAGTCCGAGCCAACCGACTCGAGCATCACGCGAAACGAGTCAAGAATCTGCCGGGTCTGCGTCGCGACATCGGGTCCCGCCAATGCTCCGCTCGCCGGATCGAAGCCCGCGGTCCCGCCGATGGTGATCGACGTGCCGACCTTGCTGATGTGACTGTAGGGACCGATGGGCGGCGGCGTCCCCGGCGGTGTAGACGTGTCGACCTTCGGCATGCGGCAGAGCCTCCATTAAACGCCCTCGGCCCGTATGATACGCTCGGTTCGATGGGTAGCGCGACGCCTGTAGATGATGAGACCGGCCTCATCGCACAGCTGCGCGCCGGCGACGAGTCGGCGTATGAGCAGGTCGTTCGGACCTACGGTGGCCGCCTGCTGGCGGTGACCCGCCGCATCCTCGATTCCGACGAAGACGCCCGCGACGTGGTGCAGGACGCCTTCCTCAATGCCTTCAAGAGCATCGCTCGATTCGAAGGCAACTCCAAGCTCTCGACCTGGCTGCACCGCATTGCCGTGAACGCCGCCTTGATGAAGCTGCGCACCCGGAAACGCAAGCCCGAGCAGTCGATCGAAACCCTGCTGCCCGCCTTTCTGGACGATGGCCACCACGAGGAACGATTCACGAGCTGGGATGAGCCGGTCGATAAGGCCATGGAGCGGGCCGAGACCCGGCAGTTGGTGCGAGCCAAGATCGACGAGCTGCCTGAGGGGTACCGTACCGTTCTCGTGCTGCGCGACATCGAAGGATTAGATACCGAGGAAACCGCGACAATGCTGGGCCTGTCCGTGAACGCGACGAAGATTCGGCTGCACCGCGCCCGGCAGGCGCTGCGGACCCTGCTGTCGCCACACCTGGCGGGTTCGGCCCCAGGGAAGGCCCCAGGGAAGGCTCCGGGAGAGACTCGGGGAGAGACACTGTCATGAAGTGCCGCGAACTAGCGGAATTCCTGATGGACTACGTGAGTGGTGAGCTCCCCGCGGAGAACCGCGAGCATTTCGAGCTCCACCTCACCCGCTGTCGCAACTGCCGCGAATACCTCGTTCAGTACGAAGGCTGCGTCAAGGCCGGCCGGATTGCCTGCGACGAGAAGAGCGACGAGCTGCCACTCGATGTGCCGGAAGATCTCGTCAAGGCGGTCCTCGCCGCGCGCCGGCTCGACCCCTCCAGCTAACCGCCCTCTGGCATTGTGGCACCTCCGTTAGTGGCACCTCCGTTAGTTGACTCGTGCCGTATCAAGGCCTACACTTGATGCGTGTCAACTTCAGAGCTGATTTTCATCTCGGTTGCGGCCCGCATGCTGAACATGCATCCGCAGACGTTGCGCAAGTACGAGCGCCTCGGGTTGGTGCGGCCGGCGCGGACGGTCGGGTCCATGCGCCTCTATTCCCACGACGAAATTGAGCGGCTCCGCTTCATCAAGCGGCTGGTGGACGAGGCCGGAGTCAATCTTGCAGGCGTCCAACAGTTGTTGTCGGTAGTGGAAGTCATGCAGCGCATTCGTCCGTTGATGCAGCCGGCGGCGTTGCAGCGCGATGCCACCCGCCGGAGGCTGGTGCGCGAGGTGGCTCAGTTGGCGGCCCTGTTGGGCCTGGACGATGAGGCGTAGCGTGGACTTCAAGGATTACTACACCACGCTCGGCGTTGCGAAGACAGCCTCTGAGAAAGAGATCAAGCAGGCGTTCCGCAAGCTCGCGCGCAAGCACCATCCAGACGTGAATCCGGGCGACAAGGGCGCCGAGGCGAAGTTCAAGGATTTGAACGAAGCCAACGAGGTGCTGAGCGACCCGGCCAAACGGAAGAAGTACGACGAACTGGGTGCCAACTGGCGCGCCTATGAAAACGCCCCCCCGCCGCAAGGCGGCCAGCCGTTTGGTCAAGGCGCGGGCGGTGGTTTTCACACCATGTCGCAAGAGGACATGGCCGACATGTTCGGCGGCGAGAGCCCGTTCTCGGACTTCTTCACGACCTTCTTCGGCGGCATGGGCGGTCCCGAGCCGTCGGGCGGGGCGCGCGGCGGTCGCGGCCGGCCCCGCCCGCGGAAGGGACAGGACGTCGAGCATCCCTTCGAGTTGGACCTCGAAGAAGCGCTCCGCGGCAGCGTCCAGCGCTTGCAGTTGCGGCACGACGGACACGCGCGCTCGGTCGAAGTCCGCATTCCCGCCGGCGTCACCGACGGCTCACGTGTGCGGGTGGCCGGCGAAGGGGGTCGCGGTACCGGCGGCGGTCCGAGTGGCGACTTGTATCTGCGCGTGCAGCTGAAGCCTCACCCGGTCTTCGAGATCAAGGGCCGCGACGTCTACACGAAAACGCGCGTGCCGGTGACGACGGCGGTGCTCGGCGGCGAAGTGGATGTGGTGACGCCGGAAGCGAAGACCTTGCGGCTCAAGGTGCCGGCCGGGACGCAGACGGGCCAGCGCTTCCGATTGCGCGCCCACGGCCTGCCGTCAGTGGGCAAGCCCGACGACCGTGGCGATCTCTACGCGAATATCGACGTCGATATTCCGAAAGCGATCAGTGCCGAGGAGCGCGGGTTGTACGAGCAGCTGCGAGCGCTTCGCGAAGTGAGAAGTGAGAAGTAGGAAGTGAGACGCCAATCATGAATCTCAACAAGTTCACCGAGAAGGCCCAGGAGGCTGTGCTGGCGGCGCCGCAGTTGGCGTCGGAGTTGAACCACGCCCAGGTGGAGCCAGAGCATCTGCTGGTCACACTCGCCGAGCAACCGAACGGCGTGGTGCCGAGTGTGTTGCGAAAGCTGGAGGTCGAGCCGGCCGCCGTGGCCGGCGCGGTGCGCGCCCACCTGGCGAAGCAGCCCAAGGCGCACGGCGGCAGCGAGCCGCAGCTCTCCCCGCGCTTGCGCGTGGCCTTCGACGCGGCCCAGGCCGACGCCAAGGCCATGCAGGACGACTACGTCAGCACCGAGCACCTGCTGCTCGGCCTGTTGCATGAGACCGGCAAGTCGGTGACGGCCGAACAGCTCAAGGCCAGCGGCATCACGCGCGAGAAGGTGCTTGACGCGCTGACCGCGGTCCGCGGCAGCCAGCGGGTCACCGACCAGAACCCCGAGGGCAAGTACGAAGCGCTCGAGAAGTACGGCCGCGACCTGACCGAGCTGGCGCGCAAGGGCAAGCTCGACCCGGTGATCGGCCGGGACGAAGAAGTGCGGCGTGTGATCCAGGTGTTGTCGCGCCGCACCAAGAACAATCCGGTCCTGATTGGCGAACCCGGCGTCGGCAAGACCGCCATTGTCGAAGGTCTCGCGCAGCGCATCGTCCGCGGCGACGTGCCCGAAGGCCTGAAAGACAAGCGGATCGTCACGCTCGACATGGGCGCCCTGATTGCCGGGGCGAAGTACCGCGGCGAGTTCGAGGATCGCCTGAAGGCCGTCCTGAAAGAAGTCTCCGAGGCCGAAGGCCGGATTGTGCTCTTCATCGACGAGCTGCACACTGTCGTGGGGGCCGGTGCATCCGAAGGCTCGATGGATGCGTCGAACATGTTGAAGCCCATGCTGGCCCGAGGCGAACTGCACACGATCGGCGCGACCACGCTCGACGAATACCGCAAGTACATCGAGAAGGATGCCGCCCTGGAGCGTCGCTTCCAGCCGGTGACCGTTGGTGAGCCCACGGTCGAAGACACCATCAGCATCCTGCGCGGGTTGCGCGAGCGCTACGAGATTCACCACGGGGTGAAGTTCAAGGACGCCGCCCTGGTCGCGGCGGCGGTGCTGTCGAATCGCTACATCGCCGACCGCTTCCTGCCCGACAAGGCCATCGACCTGATGGACGAAGCCGCCTCCAAGCTCCGCATGGAGATCGACTCGATGCCGGTGGAGCTGGACGAAGTCCGTCGCCGCATCATGCAGCTCGAGATCGAGCGCGAGGCGCTGCGCAAGGAGAAGGACAAGGCCTCGCTCGAGCGGCTCGCGAAGCTCGAGAAGGACCTGGCTGACCTCAAGGAGCAGGACACGCAACTGCGCTCGCATTGGGAGCAGGAGAAGGACGCCATCCAGGCGGGCCGCCAGCTCAAGGAACAGCTCGAGAAGGTCCGCGTCGAAGTGGAACAGGCGCAGCGGTCTGGCGACTACGCCAAGGCCTCGGAGCTGCAATACGGCCGCGTGCCGGAGCTCGACGCGAAGATCAAAGAACAAGAGACGCGCCTCCAGAGCCTGCAGCAGGCCAAGAGCATGCTCAAGGAAGACGTCGACGAAGAGGACATTGCGGAGGTCGTCGGCAAGTGGACCGGCATCCCCGTGACCCGGCTGTTGGAAGGCGAAGTGCCGAAGCTGCTCAAGATGGAAGTGCGCCTGCATCAGCGCGTCGTCGGGCAAGATGAGGCGATCCTCGCCGTGTCAAATGCGATTCGCCGCGCGCGCGCCGGCCTGCAGGATCCCCACCGGCCGCTCGGCAGCTTCATCTTCCTCGGCCCCACGGGGGTCGGCAAGACCGAGCTGGCGCGGGCGCTGGCCGAATTCCTGTTCGACAACGAGCAGGCCATGGTGCGCATCGACATGTCCGAGTACCAGGAGAAGCACACCGTGTCGCGGATGATCGGCGCGCCGCCGGGCTATGTCGGCTATGACGAGGCGGGCCAGCTCACCGAGGCGGTGCGGCGCCGCCCGTACGCCGTGGTGCTGTTCGACGAGGTCGAGAAGGCGCATCCCGACGTGCTCAACGTGCTGTTGCAACTGCTCGATGACGGCCGGCTGACCGACGGCAAGGGCCGGGTGGTCGACTTCTCGAACACGGTCATCATCATGACCTCGAACCTGCGCGACCTGGATGCCCTGCGGGGCCACTTCCGCCCCGAGTTCATCAACCGCATCGACGACATCGTGTTCTTCCACGCGCTCGACCGGGGACACATCAGGCAGATTGTCGATGTCCAGCTGCGCGGGCTCCTGACGCGCCTCGCTGACCGGAAGATTCACCTTACCCTCAGTGACGAGGCCAAGGATTTCCTGGTCAGCGAAGGGTATGATCCAGTCTATGGTGCCCGTCCGCTGAAACGGGCCCTGCAACGGCTGCTGCTCGACCCCCTGGCGCTGCGCGTGCTCGACGGCGAGTTCCGCGACGGCGACACGGTCGCAGTGGATCTGCCCCGTCTCCGCCAAGGCTCCGGCGAGGCAGGCCCTGATAAGCTCAGTTTCGCGAAAGGTCAACCGGTCAATGTCTAGTCCTGCCACGCCGCCTGGCGGCCCGAAGAATCGCGGCACCGCGTCCCCGAAACCCACCGCGCTGTGGTGGGTGCTCGGCGCCCTTACCGTACTGGCTCTCGGCCAGGCATTCCTGATGGCGCCGGCTGGCCGGCAGATCTCGTACAGCGAGTTCAAGGGGCTGGTCCGCACCGGCCAGGTGGCCGAAGTCGCCGTCGGCGACTCGATCATTCGCGGCACGCTGAAGAAGGCCGGCGACAACGGGCTCGCGACCTTTTCGACCACGCGGATCGCTGATCCGAAGCTGGTTGAGGAGATGGACGCGGCCAGCGTGAAGTATTCGGGCGAGCTGGTCAGCCGCTGGTTGCCCGAAGTCCTCGGCTGGGTCATTCCGCTGCTGCTGCTGTTCGGTCTCTGGACGTTCTTCTTCAAGCGCATGGGCGGCGCCGAGGGCGGCATCATGTCGTTCTCGCGGAGCAAGGCCAAGCTCATGGCCGAAGACGACGTCAAGACGACGTTTGCCGATGTGGCCGGCGTTGATGAAGCGGCGCAGGAACTGCGCGAGATCGTCGAGTTCCTTAAAACGCCGAAGAAATACACCAACCTTGGCGGCAAGATCCCCAAGGGCGTGCTGCTGGTCGGCCCTCCAGGCACCGGTAAGACGCTGCTGGCCCGCGCGGTCGCCGGCGAAGCCAAGGTGCCGTTCTTCAGCCTGAGCGGCTCGGAGTTTGTCGAGATGTTCGTTGGCGTGGGCGCGGCGCGCGTCCGCGACATGTTCGCGCAGGCCGAAGCCAAGGCCCCGTGCATCGTCTTCATCGACGAGCTCGATGCGATCGGCAAGGCCCGCCAGCAGAGCGCGTTCGGCGGCCACGAGGAGCGCGAGCAGACGCTGAACCAGTTGCTGTCGGAAATGGACGGCTTCGACGCGCGCAAGGCCATCATCATCATGGCCGCCACCAATCGTCCCGAGGTGCTCGACCCGGCGTTGATGCGCCCCGGACGCTTCGATCGGCAGGTGCTGGTTGACAAGCCCGACGTGAGGGGCCGTGAGGCGGTGCTGAAGATTCACGTCCGTAACGTCAAATTGAACGCCGCGGTTGACCTGCGCACTATCGCGGCGCGGACCGCGGGTTTCGCCGGCGCCGACCTGGCGAACCTGGTCAACGAAGCGGCCCTGCTCGCCGCGCGGCGCGACGCGGAAACCGTGGAGATGCACGACTTCAACGAGGCGATCGACCGACTGATCGCGGGTCTCGAGAAGAAGCGCGTCATGAGCACGAAGGAACGTGAGATCGTCGCTTATCACGAGACCGGCCACGCGATTGTGGCGAGTGTCGTGCCGAACATGGATCCCGTCCACAAGATCTCGATCGTGGCGCGCGGTTTCGGGGCGCTGGGCTACACCATGCAGTTGCCGCTCGAAGAGCGCTACTTGATGCAAAAGCCCGACTTGATGGGCCAGATGGCGATTCTGCTTGGCGGCCGTGCCGCCGAGGAAATCGCGATCGGCGAGATTTCCACCGGCGCGCAGAACGACTTGCAGCGGGTCTCTGATCTTGCCCGCGCCATGGTGACCGAATGGGGCATGAGCGAGCGGCTGGGCACGATCACCTTCGATCCCCCCAAGCGCGGCCGCTTCCTCGACTTGGGGATGCCCATTGAACGCGGGCTCTACAGCGACGAGACCGCCCGGCTGATCGACGATGAGGTAAAGCAGCTGATTGCTGGTGCCCACAACGAGGCGCGCCGAATTCTCCGCGAACATCGCGAGGTCCTCGAGCGCGTCACCCGCCGCCTGCTGGAGAAGGAAGTCATGGAAGGCGACGAGTTACGCGAGATGATGGCTGCAATACCCGTGACCTAGCGTATAGTTTCGGCCGAGGTTCCTCCTTGTCCGAACTTTTCCACCAGAACTACAGCCCCGTGGCCGGCAGCGTCTTGCTGTCGGCCCTTGTTGCCTCCGTCCCGCCGATCCTGCTCGCCCTGTGCCTGGCGGTGCTCCGCATCGCACCGTGGAAGTCGGCCATTGTCGGGGCGACCAGCGCGTTCGTGCTGGCCTGGATCGTCTGGGGCATGCCGTTCGGCCTGACGGTGGCCGCGGCCACGCACGGTATGGCATTCGGCCTGTGGCCGATCTGCTGGATCGTCTTCTGCTCGGTGATGTTTTACAACCTCTCGGTCGAGAGCGGCGACTTCGACGTCATTCGCCGGTCGCTGGCCCGGCTCACCACCGACCGCCGCATTCAGATCCTGCTGGTCGCGTTTTGCTTTGGTGCGCTGATCGAGGGCATTGCCGGCTTCGGTGCGCCGGTGGCGATCACCGCCGCCATGCTGGCGGGCCTTGGCTTCGAGCCCATCATGGCCGCCGTCCTCGCGTTAATCGCCAACACGGCGCCGGTGGCGTTCGGCTCGCTGGGCATTCCGGTCACGACACTCGGTGGCTTGCTGGCGCCCATGCTGGGGCACGACACGCAGACGACGACCCGCGCGCTGTCGGCAATGGTGGGTCGCCAGTTGCCGTTCTTCTCGCTGATCATTCCAGCGTACCTCGTGGTGCTGTATGCGGGCTGGGGACGCATGTGGGCGGTGTTCCCCGCCGTGTTCACGGCCGGGCTGTCGTTCGCGATCGGCCAGTTCCTGGTCTCCAACTTTGTCGGACCGGAACTCACCGACACACTCGCGGCGCTGTTCTCGCTGGCCTCGGTCGCGCTGCTCCTCAAGTTCTGGAGCCCGAAAGACGGCTACGTGGATGACCGGCCGTCGGTGGTCGAGACGCTGATCGATCCCTCGTCACGCGTGGCGCGCGCCTACGCCACCTACGGCATTCTGATCGTCACCGTGCTGATCGGCCAGGTCGGCAACTTTGCCGGCATGTCGCAGTTGGCGCCGCCGGCCAACGTGACCGCGCTGCTGCGCTGCGGCCAGATTGGCAACAAGTTGTGCCCTGAACCGTGGCTGGGGGCCGCGGCCGCGGTTGATCCGCAAGCCTTCCGCTTTCCGGTGTGGGAGTTCAGCTGGCCCGGCGCCTACAACCTGGTCGATGGCAAGCCGGCCCCGATCGTCCAGCGCGAAGCGCCCGTGGTGGCCACGACCGCGCCGTACGCGCTGACCTACCGACTCGACTTCCTGGCCACGGCCGGGACGCTCGTGTTGTTTGCCACCCTCATCGCGCTCATTCCCATGGTGATGGCCGGCGCGAGGCCGGGTATTCTCGGCGTCGCCTTTGGCAAGACCGCGGCACAGTTGCGGCTGCCGATCATCACCATCGCCTTCATCCTCTCGATCGCCACGGTCATGAACTACTCGGGCATGACCTCGTCCATGGCGCTGGCACTGGCGCAGACCGGCTGGCTGTTCCCCTTCTTCTCGGCGTGGCTGGGGATGCTGGGCGTCTTCCTCACCGGCAGCGACACTTCGTCGAACACCTTGTTCGGCCCGTTGCAGGCGACCACGGCGAAGGTATCTGGGCTTGATCCGATCCTGATGGCCGCCACGAACAGTTCGGCGGGCGTGATGGGCAAGATGATCAGCCCGCAGAACCTGTCGGTGGGCGCAGCCGGCGTTGGCGCGGTTGGCCGAGAGGGCGAGATCTTCTCGAAGGTGATCTTCCACAGCCTCGCGCTGACGTTCCTGATGGGCCTGCTGGCGATGTTCCAGCAGTACGTCGTTCCGTGGATGATTCCGAAGCTTTAGGGAACCTGTCGGGAGGGAACCTCTTGTCGGGAGGATTCCCTCCCGTCGGGACTATGTCGTAACAGGCGGGGCCGGCGGGTTCGCCTTGGGGCCCGGCGCGCCCTCGTTGCCAACAAAGCCGCAGCTCTTGTGCGAGCCGTCGCAGAACGGTTTCTGCTGCGACTGGCCGCAGCGGCACAGCGAGAACGGCTTCTTCGGCACCACGTACTCGGCGCCGGACCAGTCCACCAGCTTCACGTCCTCGCCCTCGACCAGCAGCGAGCCATTCTCTCGAACTTTGATAGTGATCATTTGATCTCCTGGCGGCACTGAAGTGCCGCCCTCCTGGCACTACCCACTGGGTAACGCCGTTCCGGCACTAGCCGCGTTGCATGGCCGAGAGGAACTCGGCGTTGTTCTTCGTCTTGCCCATCTTGTCGAGCAGCAACTCCATGGCTTCGACCGCCGACAGCGGATTGAGCACGCGGCGCAGCACGTAGATGCGCTGGAGGTCTTCCTTCGGGATCAGCAGCTCTTCCTTGCGAGTGCCGCTCTTCAGGATGTCGATCGCCGGGAAGGTGCGTTTGTCCGAGAGCTTGCGATCCAGGTGGATTTCGCTGTTGCCGGTGCCCTTGAACTCTTCAAAGATCACATCGTCCATGCGCGAGCCGGTGTCGACGAGGGCGGTGGCGACGATGGTCAGCGACCCACCCTCCTCGATGTTGCGGGCGGCGCCGAAGAAGCGCTTGGGTTTTTGCAGCGCGTTGCTGTCGAGGCCGCCGGACAGGACCTTGCCCGATGCCGGGATCACGGTGTTGTAGGCGCGCGCCAGGCGCGTGACCGAGTCGAGCAGAATCAGGACGTCCTTCTTGTGCTCGACGAGCCGCTTCGCCTTCTCGATCACCATCTCGGCGACCTGCACGTGCCGCTGCGCCGGTTCATCGAAGGTCGACGAGATGACTTCGCCGTCGACCGACCGCTGCATGTCGGTGACTTCTTCCGGGCGCTCGTCGATCAGCAGGACGATCAGGTAGATCTCCGGGTGATTCTTCGCCACCGATTGGGCAATGGCCTGCAGCAGCATCGTCTTGCCGGTGCGGGGCGGCGCGACGATCAGGCCGCGTTGGCCCTTGCCGAGCGGCGTCATCAGGTCCATCACGCGCGCCGAGAGGTTTTCAGCATCGGTCTCGAGCTTGATGCGTTCCAGCGGGTAGAGCGGCGTCAGGTTCTCGAAGAAGATCTTCTCGCGTGCCTGGTCGGGCGCCTCGAAGTTGACCGCCTCGACCTTGATCAGGGCGAAGTAGCGCTCCCCTTCCTTGGGCGGGCGAATCTGGCCCGACACGGTGTCGCCGGTCTGCAGGTCGAACTTGCGGATTTGCGAGGGCGACACGTAGATGTCGTCGGGGCCGGGCAGGTAGTTGTAGTCGGGGGCCCGCAGGAAGCCGAAGCCGTCGGGCAGTAACTCGAGCACGCCTTCCGAGAAGATGAACCCGCTCAGCTCGGTCTGCGCCTTGAGGATCTGAAAGATCAGCTCCTGCTTGCGCATCCCGGTCGCGCCGGCGACCTCCAGGTCCTTGGCCACCTGGGTGAGGTGCTGGATGCTCATCTCCTTCAGTTCGGAGATGTTGAGGCCGGGGCGCTTGCCCTCCTGGATGGCATGTTCCGCCGATTCGGCGGCGACATCGGGCTGGGGTGGGGGTTGATGGCCGCCACCACCGCGGTGCGGACCGTGACGCTTGTGACTGGGCATGCAGGTTATTCCAAGAGATGTCTGGCCGGGTTGTCAGGTTCTGGAAAGGGGCGGACAGACGCCCGCAAGTGATGCGTCTCGAACGCGCACGGAACGAATCGGAGGCAAAACCGTGAGAAACTGCCGTTAGTATACCAGAAGTGCATCGCATCACCCTTCCCCTGCTTCTGCTGGCGGCAGTTACGTTCTTTGCCGGGCTGGGCCGGGGGGCCATTACCGATTCGGACGAGGCGTTCTACGCCGATTCGGCCCGCGAAATGGTGGCGTCGGGCGACTGGATCACGCCGTATTACAACTACGAACCGCGCTTCCAGAAGCCGGTGCTGTACTACTGGCTCACGGCGTCGGCATCCCTGGTGCTGGGCGAGAGTGAAATGGCGGCCCGGCTGTGGGCGGCCATGGCCGGACTGGGCCTGGTGCTGGTCACGGCTGCGGCGGGCCGGCGCTGGTACGACGAGTCGACGGGGTTACTGGCCGGCGCCATTGTCGCCACCAACTTCGGCTACTTCTCGATCGGACGCATGGCCTTGCCCGACCTGCCGCTGGCCTTCTGCATCTCGCTGGCGATCTGGGCGGCGCTGGTCGCGACGCTCGAGCAGGAGCGTTCGCCGCGCAAGTTCGTCTTGCTGGCGGCGCTGGCCCTGGGGCTCGGCTTTCTCACCAAGGGCCCGGTCGGCGTGATCATCCCGATCATCGTGATTGTCCCGGTGCTCATGATTGAGCGCCGGTCGATTGCGCTCACGCCCAGTGACCTCGGGCTGGGCTTCATCGTGATGATCGCGGTGGCGCTGCCGTGGTACGTCGTGATGTGGTTCCGTCATGGCAACGACTACCTGCAGGGCTTCTTCATTGGCGACAACTTCGAGCGGTTCGCGACCGACCGCTTCAACGACCCGCGGCCGTGGTGGTTTTACTTCCCGATCGTGGCCGGTGGACTGCTGCCGTGGACCCCGTTGGCGCTGGTGTGGCTGGGGCCGCTCACGCAGTGGCTGCGGCGTCGCCGCGACATCGGCACGATCGACCTGCGGCTGCTGCTGTGGGCCGCGCTGCCGCTGGCGTTCTACTCGTTCTCGGTCGGCAAGCAGCCCCGTTACATCCTGCCGGTGTTGCCGCCGCTGGCACTGTTGCTCGCCTCGTCGATCGTTGAACGGACGCAGGAATGGCGCGGCTTCGACGGGGCGCGCTCACGGCCGCGCCGGGCGACCGGCGTGGTGGTGGGGTCGCTCTTGAGCGGGGCGTTCTTCATCGCGCTCGGTGGACTCCTCTACCGCGTGCAGCCGTTGCTGATCAACGTGGCGCCGATGTACACCCAGGTCGCCGCCGGCATCATCGCCGCGTCGGGCCTGGTGATTGTGCTGATCGCGATCTCCAGCCAGTGGCGCACGGCGCCGGTGGTGATCGCCCTGGCCGCGGCGGTGTCGCTGCCGGCGTTGCAGTTTGGCGGGTTATCGAGCGGCGGTGACGACACCATCCGGCAAATGGCGCGACTGGTGCAACAACAGCGGACGGCCGACGAGGCGGTGGGCACCTACCAGGTGTTTGTCCGCAATCTGGTGTTTTACGCGCACACCACGACCACCGACATCATCACCGACGAACAGGCCGCACAGTTCCTGGCACAGACCGGGAGGGCGCTGATGGTGGCGCCCGCCGACGTGGTCGATCGCCTCGAGCGCGAGCGGGGTGTGACGTTGGTGCGGATTGCCGAACTGCCCTACTTCAACGAAGCCGGGGTGCGGGTGCGGACGTTGCTGTGGCCCGACGCCTCACGCGATTTGTCGCGCGTGGTGCTGGTCGCGAATCGGTAGCGGCGCCGGCAGACCGGTCAGGCTCTCGTCACCCACGCGTGAAGCGTGTTTCGCACCGCCAGCGGGTCTTGTCCCGTCCCCGGCATAATCACCCAGCCACCCTCGCGTCGCTTCAAGACGACCACGCCCTTATCCACCTGCGCTGACACAAACTCTGACCGCGGGAACGACCGGCGGCGCATCAGGCTGACGACGTGCATGGTGTCGGACTCGAGGACGATCTTCGAGGCGATGGCATCGGCCGCGGCGGCAATGGCAAAGGCCGCGGCGGCCATGCCGAAATAGCGCAACAGGTACGAGTCGCCGTAGAAGAAAAAATACGACGACATCCCGAGGAACGCCAGCGCGGCCGCGCCGATGGCGGCCAGCACCCACGGCGCCATGCGAATGGTGGTGCGCTCCATGACCGACAAACCTAAAGGTTTGTCGCCACCGCTGGGTTCAAGGTTTGTCGCCACCGCTGGGTTCAAGGTTTGTCGCCACCGCTGGGT